>OBVV01000058.1_pt1 | contig 65770 bp, 75 predicted proteins | sample 1476221 | NCBI WGS metagenome assembly OBVV01 (sample SAMEA2580029, study PRJEB22360) | human gut metagenome | biome: human gut; feature: human-associated habitat; material: faeces | place: Denmark | collected 2008/2010 | reverse complement strand
AGAGGCTAGGACTTTTGTCCCAGCCTCTTTTTGCGTTTTAGTGAATAGAAGAAGTCAGTAGTTGAGCCTCACTCCTTGTGCTCAAGAAGCAGTGGTGAGGAAGTCTCGACTGCTTTTTTTCGCTTGAAAAATGCGGCCATTTGAACCAGGATGCGGGGGACCGTTTGCCATTTTTTCCAAGCTTGAAAGCGAGTGTCGATGAGCTGATTGGCTAAGCGTTCCAGCATTTCTCGCTCGGTTGGATCCAAATTCTGGGCATTTTGAAGGATTTCTTTGGCCTTGGCTAGCTGCTTGAGATCGGTTAGGTCATTGATGGAAGTGATACCGGCATCGAGAAAAATACCAAAAAAGGTATCAAAGAACTTCTTGCGCTCGTCTGTCGAAGTTTCGCGAACCCATTGTTTTAAGGTCAGATCCGTCTGTTGGCTATCTGGGCTGGTCTCAGTAACAGTCAAAAAACTGAGGTCCTTAGTTTCCCAAGTAAAGGCATCATGCTGGGCAAAGCCACCAAATGCGCGACTTTTGACAATGGTCGTCGGTTCTGGTACTTCCAGCATCATGCCAACGATGGATCCTTGAGGGACAAAGCGCCGAATGTTTGGGGACGTGCGCTGGTAGCCTTCGGTTTCGATGATGGCCTTGTTGAGGCCAGGAGCATCGTAGCTGTAGATCGCGTCGACCCGCTCAAATAAGGAATCAGGTAGATACGAGCAGGCATAGGTCGCAAGGTTGCCCCCTTTGGAGTGACCGGCTACTAAGAAACGTCTTTTCGGAAATTCCTTCATGACATGTTGCAGGTAGCTGGCTGCGCGCTTCTGAGCTGGTACATGGTCCATATAGGTCATGTGGAAGTCTTCCTTCCAGCCGATCAAGGTGTCATCCGTTCCTCTGAAAACGACCAAATACGTATCCAGACTAAGCCGATAGGTCATGGCCGCAAACTGTTTTTGCACATCGGGATCGTATTCATCGACATAGTTGAGGAGTTTGATGTTCTTAAAGCGCTTTGAAGTAGCCAACTCATCGACTAATTGCAGGTGCTGGTTACTCACGATAAAATCGGTTGTTCGATCGATCAGTTCCATCGCATCAGACAGGCGCACTTGGATCCCTGTTGTATCTCCTTGAGGCACAATGTGTCCAAAGGGGAGATAGGTCAGCTCTGTCAATGCGAGGACATCCAGCTCCTTGAAGGGGCGGTCATATATGGAATCGTAAGTCACTTCTTTTAGGTAATCAAAAATCGTCGACATCTGTGCCTCCCGTGTCTTATTTCTTTCAGTATAGCACAAAAATGGATGGAGAAAAAGCGCCTCCCATTAAGAAAGGAGGAGCCAGTTCTTCTTTCCCTCTGAAACAGCCTTTTTCTCTGCTTCTTAATCTGTTATAATAGGAAGAAGAAAAAAAGAAGGAAAGAAAGCAATGCATAAAATTCTCTTAGTAGAAGACGATGAAATTATCCGCCAACAAGTCAAACAATTATTGGAACAATGGGGCTATGAAGTGGTCGCAGTAGAGGATTTTATGGATGTCCTCGGGATCTTTGTCGAAAGTGATCCCCACTTGATCCTCATGGATATTGGCCTGCCTCTCTACAATGGTTACCACTGGTGCCAGGAGATTCGCAAGGTTTCAAAGGTTCCGATCATGTTTCTTTCTTCACGGGATCAAGCCATGGATATTGTCATGGCCATCAATATGGGTGGAGACGATTTTGTCACCAAGCCTTTTGACCAAAATGTCCTCCTTGCTAAGGTCCAAGGGCTCTTGCGCCGCTCTTACGAATTTGGCACGGATCAAAATCTGCTGGAGCATCGAGGTGCTATCCTTAATCTCAAGTCCACAGACTTGGTGTATGAAGGGGAAGTCATCAAGCTGACCAAGAATGAATTTCAGATCCTGCGCGTCCTGTTTGAGCATGCAGGCAGTATCGTAGCGCGTGATGACATGATGAAGGAGCTCTGGAATAGCGACTTCTTTATTGATGACAATACCTTGTCTGTCAATGTGGCCCGCCTTCGCAAGAAACTAGAAGAGGCTGGCTTGTCAAACTTCATCGAAACCAAGAAAGGCATCGGTTACGGGTTGGTCCATGAATAAATTTGGAAAGATCTTTTGGCAGTATGTGGTATCCCGCAGGCGCTTGCTCTATCTAGTGCTTATCTTTTTGATCGTCGATCTGGTCTTTGCCTCTCTCTTTCCAGAGACGGGGACGGTTTTCCTCTATGCGACCCTGGTGCTAGGTTTTTTTACTCTTTGTATCTTGATCTGGGATTTCGTTATGACCTTTCAAGACTACCGCAAAGCCTTGCTGTATGAGGAAATAGAAGTTGCCTCACCTCTGGAACATCTTCTTTTTGAAAAATACACGGAGGAACAGCAGGCTCGTCTGGAGGAAGGGAAGACAGCCCAGGCCAAGTTCAATGACCTGATGGATTACTATACCCTCTGGGTTCACCAGATTAAGACGCCCATTGCGGCCAGCCAGCTCTTGGTGCAAGATGTCGAGACGCCCATTGTCAAGCAGCAGATGGAGCAGGAGCTCTTTAAGATTGACTCCTATGCCAATCTGGTTTTGCAGTACCTGCGACTGGAGAGCTTTCATGATGATCTGGTCTTAAAGCGCGTGTCGGTAGAAGATTTGGTCAAAGAAGTAGTCCGCAAGTATGCCCTCTTTTTTATCCAAAAGAATTTGACCGTGGACCTGCATGATTTGGAGCAGGAGGTCATCACCGATCGTAAGTGGCTCCTGGTCATTATCGAGCAGCTCTTGTCCAATAGCCTCAAGTACACCAGCACAGGTGGGATTGAAATCTATTTTAAAGACCAGACTCTCTATATAAAAGATAGCGGGATTGGGATCAAAAATAGCGATGTCCTTCGCGTCTTTGAGCGGGGCTTCTCCGGCTACAATGGCCACCTGACCCAGCAATCTTCAGGGCTGGGGCTCTATCTATCTAAGAAAATCGCAGAGCAATTGGGCCATAGGATCACCCTCCATTCAGAGGTCGGCCAAGGCACGACCGTTGCTATTCGCTTTGAAGAAAAGAAGTTGGTTATGGATTAAGATTTCCCCATCTTACAAAAATGTAAGAAATAAAGGTCAAAATGAAAGGTTAGGTTATGGTAGCCGCCTTTTATTTTTTATACAATAGTTTCATCAAATAAAGGAGGTCAAGAAAATGAAACTCTTGAAATGGATGAAACAACCCAAAAAGACTGAGAAACCAAATAACCAAACCGATCTGGAAAAGACGGAATTTGGTCTCCAAGTCCTGCAACAAACCCAAGAATTTTTCTTGATCTACTAGTAAAAGGAGAAAAGCATGTCATTACTAGATGTTCAACATATCAAAAAGATCTACAAAACCCGCTTTCAAGGAACGCAGGTTGAAGCCTTAAAGGATATCCATTTTACCGTTGAGAAAGGTGAATATGTCGCCATCATGGGGGAATCAGGATCCGGAAAATCGACCCTCCTCAATATCCTGGCCATGCTGGACCAGCCAACCGAAGGACGGGTCTACCTCAATGGCACGGACACCTCAACCATCAAGAACAAGGACGCCTCCAGCTTCCGTCGCGAAAAACTTGGTTTTGTCTTTCAAGATTTCAATTTGCTCGATACCTTGTCTGTCAAGGACAATATCCTTCTCCCTCTAGTCCTTTCTCGAAGACCGGTCAAGGAAATGATGAGCAAGGTGGATAGCGTCAGTCGAGAGTTGGGCATTCACCAACTGCTTGAAAAATACCCTTACGAAATCTCTGGTGGTCAAAAGCAACGGGTGGCCGTAGCACGGGCCATTATTACCTCACCAGAAATCCTCCTGGCCGATGAGCCAACAGGGGCACTGGATTCTAAGTCTTCGGCTGCTTTGCTAGATGTCTTTGAAGATATCAACACCATGGGCCAAACCATTCTCATGGTGACCCACTCAACCGCAGCCGCAGCGAGGGCCAAGCGCGTGCTCTTTATCAAGGACGGGATTCTCTACAATCAGATCTTCCGTGGGGAAAAGACAGAGCGCCAGATGTTCCAAGAAATCTCGGATACCCTGACAGTCATGGCAAGTGAGGTGGAGTAGATGTTTCGATTAACCACTAAACTAGCTTGCTCCAATCTGATCAAGAACCGCAAGCTCTATTATCCCTTTGCGATTGCGGTCATTCTCGCAGTGACCATCGCTTACCTCTTTGACTCCCTGACCTTTAATCCCCGCATTTCCGAGCTTCGAGGGGGCTCTTCCATAGTGTTCACTCTCAGCTTGGGGTTCTTCGTGGTCAATGCGGCGGGGGCCATCATCGTGCTCTATGCCAATAGCTTCGTCATGAAAAACCGCTCCAAGGAGCTGGGAATCTACAGCATGCTCGGCCTTGAGAAACGCCATCTTATCAGCATGATCTTCAAGGAACTCTTGATGTTTGGCTTTCTGACTATCTCAGCCGGCGTCTTGATTGGAGCCCTCTTTGACAAGCTGATCTTTGCCTTTCTCTTAAAACTCATGAAGATGAAGGTACAGCTAGTATCCACCTTCCAACCTGGGATTGTGGTTTTGGTCTTTGTCACCTTTGGTCTCATCTTTGGACTTTTGATTCTTCTCAATGCTTGGCGCATTCTCCGTTTGAATGCCCTGCAGTTGACGCGTGAGAAGGCCAGTGGTGAAAAGAAAGCCCGCTTCCTGTGGCCCCAAACCATCCTGGGCTTAGCCTCTCTTGGTTTTGGCTATTACCTAGCTTTGTCTGTCAAAGACCCTATCATTGCGCTTGTGACCTTCTTTCTAGCCGTTATCCTGGTCATGATCGGGACCTACCTGCTCTTTAATGCGGGGATCACCGTCTTCTTGCACCTACTTAAGAAAAAGAAGAGCTACTATTACCAACCCAACAACATGATCTCGGTCTCTAACCTCATCTATCGTATGAAGAAAAATGCAGTGGGGCTTGCGACCATTGCCATCCTCTCGACCATGGTGCTGGTGACCATCTCTGCAGCAACCAACATCTATGTCGGTAGCGAAATGGTCAAGAAAATCATGGCGCCTCATGATTTCTCTGTCCAAGGAAAAGGGGTCGATCTGGAGCAGATCAATCAGAAATTTGATGAATTTGCCTCTGAGCACCATCTCAAGATCAAGAATCGTGACCTGATGACCTATGTCAACTTTGGGGTCAAATCACAAAAGGGCACAGATTTCACCGTCTATCCAGCTGATGAACGCAGCGTCACTCCTAAAACTGTCTTTATGGTCTTTGATTCGGCTAGTTATGAACACATGACAGGCGAACAAGTCGATCTGACAGGCAACCAAGTCATCCTCTTTGCCCATAACGAGGCTCTTAAGGGGCAAAAGCAGTTCACTATCAATGGGAAAGACTTCCAAGTCAAGGAAGAAGTGAGCAAGGATTTTATCACTGATCATGTGCCAAATCAGTTTAACATGCTAACGGAAGATTTCAATTACCTGATCGTGCCTGATCTCTCAGCCTTTGTAGCCCAGTTTCCAAATCTTGCAATCAATACCAATATCTACGGTGGCTTCAATGTCAATGTCGATGAAGACCAGCAGCTCAAGCTAGCAGCTAGTTATGACAAGATGATCGATGAATTGAGCAGCCAACAGGGCCAAGGAACATTTATCTATGGGGGCAACCGAGCCAATGATGTGGCAGAGTTGAATAGCCTCTTTGGTGGCATTTTCTTTATCGGAATTTTCTTGTCACTGATCTTTATGGTCGGAACGGTCATCGTTATCTACTACAAGCAAATCTCTGAAGGCTATGAAGACCGTGACCGCTTCGTCATCCTCCAACAGGTGGGGCTCGATGAACACGAGGTCAAACGGACCATCAACCGTCAAGTGCGGACTGTCTTCTTCCTCCCCCTCATCTTTGCCTTTATCCACCTGGCCTTTGCCTACCATATGATCCGACTCATTCTCAAAGTCCTCGGTGTCATCAATAGTGGGCAAGTCCTCGTCGTGACCCTCAGCGTTTGTGGTGTCTTTCTTATCACCTACCTGATCGTCTTTTGGATCACCTCTCGGAGCTATCGTAAGATTGTGCAGATATAAGGAAAAAGAGGCTCGAATCAAATTAGAAAGTTTCCTTAGGTGAGTACGGACGTCAGCGAACTTCGAAGAAGTTCCATGACTTAGTTTTGGACCTAAGGTTCCAAAACTCCCGAGTGCCTGAAACAATTATGTTTCAGGCACTTTTCTCACAGCGGAAAGTTTCAATATACTCTAAAGAATAATCAGAAATCATTTTGATATTTTTGCACAATAGTCCAGCATAGGTTATTCAAAGAAAAGAACTGTCAATTTTTAAGCTCGCTCATAGCGGGCTTTTTATGCGAAAACCGACAGCGATTGTTTGTGTTTTTCAAAGGGATATACAAAAAAAACCGAACCACTACAGTTCGGTTTTTATCGATTTCTTTTAGAGTGATGTTAGGAAAGTCAATCCACCTAGGATAACACCTGCTGAATTCGGAATAATCAAAATCCAGTCTTTTTTAGGTTCCTTTGTCCAACCATAAATGACCCAGATCAAGCAAGAAATAGCAGCTGACAAGGGTTGGAAAGGTTGGGCCTTATTTCCCTGTAAATTAGCAATAATTTGTGGGATGTAGGCAATGAAAACGATAATCCCAATAAAGGCACCGATAGAGCCAACGATTTGGTTGATTTTTTGTTTATTCATAAAATTTTACCTCTGTGTATTAAAATAGCATAAGTAGGAAGATAATGCAATTAATTTGCATGCTATGCAAGATGAAAATGATTACATTTGCAAAAAAATTAGACAAAGTGTCAAAAAAATGGCAACTAGAGAGAAGATCCCCTCGAAAAGAAATCCATCTTCCTGCAAAATCACAAGATTGTGACACTTTACAGTTCGGTAACATTTGTAAAAAGGACTTGAATTTGTAAAGGACAAAAGGTAGAATAGTGCATACTTAAAAAAGAAAAGGAAATGGTAGTTTCAAAATGAATGATAAACAAATGAAAATTCTTGGTTGGGTTGCGACCTTTATGTCTGTGATGATGTATGTGTCTTACTTCCCACAAATCATGGATAACCTCGCAGGTCACAAAGGAAACTTTGTTCAACCCCTTGTCGCAGCCATCAACTGTAGCCTTTGGGTTTACTACGGACTCTTCAAAAAAGAACGCGATATTCCACTTGCTGCAGCCAATGCACCAGGGATCATCTTTGGTTTGATCACAGCCATCACAGCCTTGTAATCAATGAAAGAGAGAGTGGGACAGAAATCGGTAATTCGTTAGAATTCGATTTCGTCGTCCCACCTCCGCACAGTTGAGTAGGGCTGTAAAAGCTGATGAAATCAGCGTAGTAGAGCCCACTCAACCACTGCGTCTTGCTCGACAATCCAAAGACAATTGAGAGGCTAGGACTTTTGTCCCAGCCTCTTTTTTATAACTTCACTCATTTCCATGGTATAATGGGAGGACTATTGATAGAGAAGATCAAAAGGAGACACGAGTGGATCAAAAACATCACTGCCAAGTCCTATGGGCCAAAAATAAATACATGGTACTCAGTCATTCTAGCAATATTTACAAGGAGATCCGAGAATACCTCAAGCAAGACCAGGTGGAGGTCAGCCACGTCGAAGGCTTGATCCAGCAAGCACTGGCCTTGCCGGAAAATCGTGGCCAGGTCTCCAATGCCTTCCAGCATATCTGGGGCTATTTCAAAAAGCAGGCGACTCCTGAGGAAAAGGCCGACTTCATGCTGCTACTTGAGAAATACCAGCATGGGCAAGCTAGCCAAGAGGATCTCATCAAGGGTATCCAAACGCTCCTAGAGCGCTACCCCAATCGCTATTTGCAAGAGTCGACACTACTAGGAGGTCAATAGATGAGACTGTGGCACCAAGATTTGATTAGCAAACTTCCTCGTCCCCAGCTCCTCGGCCAACACCGGGAATGCTGCGCCCTTCGAGGCAATGGCTGGGGCAAGAAGCACGCGACGGTCAACTATGTCTTTGACTACTCGCCCTATCGCCTCTATGCCTATCACTGCCTGATCATGGAGGAGATGACTGCTCGTGGCTACAAGGTCAGCCCAGAGTGGTGGGAGCCAACCTACCGAGGCAAGACCTGCCTAGCCTATCCAGGACTGAAAGAGGAAGCCTTGAGCACCCCTATCTATCCCGAGCATCAGGACACTTACCTCCAAGAATGCTTAGACAATCTAGCAGAAAAAGGGATTCAACTCGACTAAGAAAAAACGGACCAGAATAGGTTCGTTTTTTTGCGCCAATTCCCAACAAAATGCTTTGAAAGCGTTAATTTCTTTCCCAAACATGCTATAATAATAGGAGATTATGTACAGGAAAAGGATAGACGGATGAAAGAATTAATCGACTTAATTAATCAATTTAGAGATGAACGTGACTGGAGAAAGTTTCATAATGAAAAAGATTTGGCCATTTCGATTTCACTAGAAGCGAGCGAATTGTTGGAACTATTTCAGTGGAAACAATCAGAGGAAGTAGTTGAAAAGTCATTAAAAGAAATCAAAGAAGAACTTGCGGATGTTTTTATGTATTCTTTCATGTTAGCAGATAATTTGAATCTGGATGTAGAAGAAATTATAAAAGAGAAAATTGATATAAATGCAAAAAAATATCCTGTAGAATTAAGCAAGGGAAATAATAAAAAATATACGGACTTGGAGAAAAAATGAGCAATATTCAATCACCCGTAGTTATAGAAATCGATTATTCAAATCGAACATTTGATCAATTAAAAGAAACGATTGCTCCGAAACATTCTAAGCTTATCTTTGATTATCCAACTGTATATATCGTAAACGATGAGAATAAAAACAAGTATAGTGTTTATGTCGGAGAAACAACAGATATCATTCGTAGAACAAATCAGCATCTATTGGATGATATAAAGAAGGACCGAGAAGATTGGCGACAATTTGAACAATCGAAAACCTCTAAAATGTTTGTTATTGGACATAACCATTTCAATAAATCTTTGACCTTGGATATTGAGAATAGGTTAATGCTTTACTTATCAAGTGTTGACCAAGTTGAAAGGGTTCAGAATAGAAGAGGAAATCCTCAAAACCAATATTATACTTCTGAAGAGTTAGACGAGATTTTCTCAAAGATATGGAGAACCCTAAATCGGAAAAACCATTATTTATTCCCAGCAGAAAGTTTTATTCGAAATTCAGCGATATTTAAATCCTCTCCATTTCACAAGTTAACAGATGAACAAGTGAAGGCCAAAAATGAAATATTGCTCAAAATTACATCTGTCATCAGTAAAAATGAAACAGGAGTTCTAATTTTAGTAAAGGGTGATGCTGGTGCAGGGAAAACGGTTTTGATGAGTTCCCTCATCGATGATTTGTTGAATTCTGAAGATACTCAGATGATTCGTGAGAACAATGATATCAATTTGGTTGTGAATCATGATGATCAACTCAGTGTTTACCAAGAAATTGAGAAAAAATTGGAATGGAAGAGTGGATCAAATATTAATGTTGTGATGAAACCAACTCAATTTTTAAATGCTCTGAAAAAAGAAAAAACTGATGCTGGAATTGTAGTGGTGGATGAAGGTCACTTGTTATTGACTGCAAAAAATCAAGCCTATTTAGGCGGGAATCATTTAAATGATTTACTCGCTAAATCTAAAGTGGTCGTGTTAGTTTATGATGAAAATCAGATCATGAATAAATCCCAAATATGGACAGATGATGCTTTCTTGAAATTGGAACATGAAGCCAATTTAAAAGGAAATCTCATTACGCTACATAATCAAATGCGTATCCATGCAACAAAAGAAACAGTTGAGTGGATAAGAAACCTGATTGATGCTGGAGTTGTAAATGAGGTTCCAATTGATAATGATTATGATATTAGAGTTTTTGACTCTCCTAAGGAACTTCAAAGTGAAATCATGGAAAAAAATGATAATCAGAATTTAGGAATTTCACGCTTAACAGCAACCTATGATTGGGAATATAGTAGTCAATCAAAACCGAAGGATTCTGACTATTGGTGTGTCCGTATCGGAGACTGGTCTTGTCCGTGGAACAGACAACTTGCAAAAGAAAAAGAATCTAAACATTTATCCTGGATAGAGCAGTCTCAAACGATTCATGAAATTGGCTCAACGTTTACCGTTCAGGGATTTGATCTAAATTATGTGGGAGTTATCATTGGCCCATCTGTCAAATATAGAGACGGGAAAATTATTTTTGATATAAGTGAAAGCAAAAATAAAAGTGCTGTTCAAAACAGAAAACTTGAATCAGGTGAAATGATTAATTACGGAGAAACATTATTGCGAAATGAGTTAAATGTTTTGTTAACCCGTGGTGTTAACGGGCTATACGTCTATGCGGTTGATGCAGAACTTCAACAAGCATTAAAAAAGGCGACAAGATAAGATGCTTCCTGTTTTCCAAATTTTTTTCGAATTATAGAGGTAGAGGGATCTTCCCTCTATTTTTTATCGGAAAGGAGCAGGGATGCAGAAAAGACACGCGCATGTATCGCCGACCTTGGATATCATGGCTAAGAAGATTTTTAGTTTGCCGGAGGTGACGGCAGCATTTATTCGGGACATTTTAGAGCTGGATGTAGCGGATGCTCAGATTGTGGAAGGAAGCCAGCCCCATAGCATGGCCTATGAGGAGGATGACTTGTTCTCCACTGCTGTGGATGTGAGAGCCAAGCTCCATGACGGGACCGAGGTGATCATCGAGATCCAGATTCGCAAGCAGCAGTATTTCTTGAATCGGTTCCATTACTATTTGGCCAATCAGCTGGTGGAAAATGTGCAAAAACTGCGCCAGCAAGGTCAGACACATAAGATGTACGAGCAGATGGAGCCCGTCTATGGGATTGCGATTTTGGAGAAGTCGCTCTTGCTAGACGAAGAAGCCGCCATCAATAAATACTGGCTGACCAATAGCCGGTCCGGCAAGCAACTCAAGGCCTATTATAAAAATGGCAAGCACCAAAATCTTCTGCAGGTTGCCTTTTTAGAGCTAGACAAGTATAATAAAGATGAGAACCTGACAGATGCAGGCAGACAGTGGCTGGAATTTTTTGGGAATCTTCCCTTCACAAAAGCTCCCAGTTAGGCTGTCGCCCACGCAGATTCATTACTGGATTCATCTAGCTGGACTAAGGAGGAGAAGACCATGATAGACGAGCGTATTCGTATTCAAGAAAATTATGATATGACCCTGGAGACGGCGGTAGATGAAGCGCGCGAAGAAGGTCGTAAACAGTTGGTATGCGAGATGGTCTCACGAGGAATGACGCCTGATCTTATATCGGAGATGACGGGTTTGTCGCTTGAAGAGATCAAATCTATGTTAGCGTAAGATCTAGCTGGACCAAGGAGGAGAAGACCATGATAGACGAGCGTATTCGTATTCAAGAAAATTATGATATGACCCTGGAGACAGCGATAGACGAAGCACGCGAAGAAGGTCTGGAACAAGGTCGTAAACAGTTGGTATGCGAAATGGTCTCACGAGGAATGACACCTGAGTTGATATCGGAGATGACGGGTTTATCTCTTGAAGAGATTGAGACTCTTCTTTCTTGAGTCGTTAAAAGAGGTAGTGCCTCTTTTCTTTTTGAAAAAACTTGAAAATTTTCCCATTTTTTCAATCCGCCTTTCTAGAATTGTGGTAGAATAGAGTCAACAAAGAGTTATCCTCACCAACAGTGTGATCGATACTAGAAAAGAGGATTCTGATGACAAGAAAAATTGGTATTATTGGTTTGGGGCATGTGGGTGCGACCTTGGCCCACAGCATGATTTTGAAACACACCTGTGATCACTTGGTCTTGATTGATACCAATGAGAAAAAGGTCAAGGCAGATGCCTTGGATTTTTGTGATACGGTTGCCAATACGGGGTATCCGGTGCATATCACGGTCAATGACTACGCGGCTTTAAAAGATGCGGATGTCGTGGTGTCGACTCTTGGAAATATCGAGTTGCAGGCTAATAACACTGATGACCGTTTTGCGGAGCTTCCCTTTTCCAGCAAGCAAGTGGTGCAAGTAGCGCGTGATCTGAAGGCTTCTGGCTTTAGTGGGGTCTTATTGGTAGTGACCAATCCGGTCGATGCCGTCACTCAACTCTATCAACAATATACTGGCCTTCCAAAAGAGCAGGTGATTGGGACAGGGACCTTGCTGGATACAGCTCGGATGAAGCGTGCAGTCGCTGATCGTTTGCAGGTTTCACCTGCCAGTGTATCAGGCTACAATCTTGGTGAGCATGGAAATTCTCAATTTGTCGCTTGGAGTCAGGTCCGTGTCAAAGGACATGCTATTACCGATCTCTTCTCTCAAGAAGAGCTTGACGCCATCAACTACGAGTCCTTGCGCGGTGGCCACACGGTTTTCTTTGGCAAATTCTATACCAATTTTGGGATTGCAGCAGCAGCCCAACGCCTGGCAGAAGCTGTGATCAATGATAGTCACGAGGAGATGCCAGTGTCTAACTATCGTCCAGAATATGGAACCTATCTTGGCTACCCAGCGATCGTGGGTCGAAAAGGAATTCTTGAACGATTGGATTTGCATTTGACAGAAGAAGAAAAAGAAAAATTGCTCCATTCAGCCGAAACTATCAAAGAAAATACACGAAAAGGATTGGAGCATGTATAAAAACAAGAGGCTGGGACAAAAGTCCTAGCCTATTAATTATTTTTGGATTGTCGAGCAAGACGCAGTGGTTGAGTGGGCTCTACTACGCTGATTTCATCAGCTTTTACAGCCCTACTCAACTGTGCGGAGGTGGGACGACGAAATCGAATTCTAACGAATTACCGATTTCTGTCCCACTCTCATTTTCTGCAATTTTTTCGAATGGTATAAGTGAGGGGATTCCCTATACGAAATCATTGGAGGTTGCTATGAAGAAACGACACGAGTATGTATCGCCCACCTTGGATTTAATGGCGAAAAAGATTTTTAGTCTGCCGGATGTGACAGCTAAATTCATCCGCGAAGTATTGGATCTGCCAGTAGAGTCCGTTGAGATTTTAGAAGGAGACCAAATCCATGAGCAGGGGTTTTTAGGAGATCTTCCTTTTGAAACATCCGTTGATGTGAGAGCAAGACTAGATAGCGGGCTTGAAGTGATCATTGAGATTCAAGTTTTGAAGCAAGAGTATTTCTTGAATCGTTTCCACTATTATTTAGCTAATCAACTGGTAGAAAATGTCCAACGCAAGCGAAAGAAAGGAGCGACCCATTCTATGTACCAGGAGCTGGAGCCGGTCTATGGGATCGCTATCCTGGAGCGAAGTATTTTTCCTCATTTAGATTCACCTGTCAATGTTTATGAAATGCGCCATACAGTAGATGGGACACCTCTTTATAGCTCTCGAAAGGATGGAGTAGCTCACAATATGTTAAAGGTTGCCTTTTTAGAGTTGGATAAGTATAATGAAAGTAGAGATACGGAGTTGAATGCTCACTGGAGACAATGGCTTGAATTTTTTGGTAATCGCCCATTCAGTCATCAACCAGATCAAGTGATCGAGCAGGCAGAATCACTCCTGATCCCATCAAATTGGACAAGGGAGGAAAAAGAAATGATTGATGAACGGATTCGTATCAGAGAAAATTGGGAAATGAGCATGGATACCTTTCGGAAAGAACAACTGGAAGCCGGTTTTCAGAAAGGGTTGAAAAAAGGTCTCGAACAGGGATTGGAACAAGGCAGACAAGAAGGCATGGAGTTGGGAGTTCAAGCTGGTCAGCAGTCTCTGATTCAAAAACTATCTTTGAAGGGGATGAGTATTGAGATGATTGCTGAAATGACGGATTTATCCAGCGAATCCATCAAAAAAATGTTGGCTACGGATTCGTCTAACGAGGAGTAGTAGCGAGAACAGAATTTTGGGATTGAGAATTGACTTGCTGAGAAAAAAGTAGTTCTAAAATGGATTGTAAAGATCGTCTAGGGCTCGTTTTTAATGGATCTTGATCCTCTACAGATTTATACGGTTATGATTTATTGAAGGTTGGACACTTTTGTCTAACCTTTTTTTCTCACTCCTCTTGGCCCTCCCTTGGTGAAATGAAATAAAAGTTTAAAATGTCCGAGTTGTAATCCTTGACATTACATTATGATCGTGTATAATAGCTATTGTAACAAAAAATCTTACAACATAAAGAGGAAACAACTATGAAAAACATTTTATTTATTGTCGGATCCCTTCGTCAAGGATCTTTTAACCACCAAATGGCTAAGAAAGCAGAAAGTCTTCTTGAAGGAAAAGCAACTGTGACTTACTTGGACTACAAGGACATCCCAATGATGAACCAAGATTTGGAAACACCAACCTTGCCAGCTGTACAAGCAGCGCGTGATGCGGTTCTTGCTGCGGATGCCATCTGGATCTTCTCGCCAGTTTATAACTTTGCGATTCCAGGCGTAGTGAAAAACCTGATCGACTGGCTTAGCCGTGCCCTTGACCTGTCAGAAACGCGTGGTCCATCTGCCCTTCAAGACAAGATCGTAACGGTTTCTTCAGTAGCCAATGCCGGACACGAACCAATGTTTGCGGCTTACCAAGCGCTCATGCCTTTCGTTCGGACTCAAGTGGTTGGAGAGTTTACTGGCACAACCGTTAACCCAGAAGCCTGGGAAACAGGTGAATTGATCTTGACAGATGAAGCGGTCGCAGGACTGGAAAAACAAGCACAAGCCTTATTAGAAGCATAAGAAAAGCTGAGACAGAAGTCTCAGCTTTTTTAGATACTAAAGAGTTGTCCGAAGAAGTATGTCACACCCATGGTGAGAAGGCCAATGATGAGATTGCGAAGCATAGCTTGTTTGGTTGGTGCTTTTCCCAGTTTTGCACTGGTATAGCCAGTGAAGATCAAGGATAGTCCAACAACGAAGACCGTCACCGGAATACGATAGGCAGTTGGAAAGAGAATAATAGAGAGCATTGGAGGAAGGGAACCAACCGAAAAAGCAAGGAAGCTAGAGGCAGCAGCATGCCAAGGATTGGTAAACTCCTCGTATTCGATACCATATTTTTCTTCAACCAGGGCTTTGAGGGGATGTTTCAGAAAGGCCCGTTCTGTCAAAATCTTTGCGGAGGTTTCGCATTCTCCATTTTGAAGATAAGCGTGGTAGAGAGATTCTCTCGCTAACTTTGGATCGCGATCCAACAAGGCTTGTTCGCGGTTCACAGCAGCTTCTTCCGTGTCTTTTTGTGTGGAAACAGAGACATATTCACCGCCCGCCATCGAAAAGGCACCTGCCAGAATCGCCGATAAGCCAGATAGGAAAATGATCCAGATGTTTGGTGTGGCACTGGCTACCCCAATCACCACCCCAGCAATAGAAATAATCCCATCATTGGCCCCGAGAACAGCGGCTCTCAAGATATTCAGTCGGTCGTTAAATGATTCATCTACTCCGTGTTTCATTTCAGTCATACAATGTCTCCTTTATCTTATTTAGAATGATTATAAATAAAATACAAAAAGAAAGCAAGGATTTTAACTCAAATGATAAAAGTTCGAAAATTTAATGAAAACCGAGGTGTAATGTTTGAAATTACATCTAAATAGGATATAATGTAATATATATAGTTACAACAAAGGGGAAAGAAAATGGTTTACGCATATAATAGTGAGATTTACCTCGCAGAAGCAGTGCTAAATGTTAAGAACTTAGCTCGTCAGACGGCCTTTTATACACAGATTATAGGACTTGAAATCCGAACCCAAACGGAAACCGAAGTAATTTTGGGAACAGGGGGAAAAGCCTTGGTACATTTGAAGCAGACCAAGGGTGAGGAGGCGGTTCAGTCCAGTTATGGCCTTTACCACATGGCCATTTTGTTGCCGTCTCGCGAGGACCTGGCAGATGTGTTTAAACACATTGCGGAGTTAAACTATCCCTTTGTCGGTGCAGCAGACCATGGCTATAGCGAAGCACTTTATCTGGAAGATCCAGAAGGAAATGGCATCGAACTCTATAGAGACAAGCCTGTTGCCGATTGGGATATTCGGGAAGATGGCCGCATCATTGGGGTGACAGAGGAACTTTCAGCACAAGAAATCTATGACATGGGCCGCAAGGAGGATCCTTTTGTCATTGCGCCAGATACCCGCATGGGGCATATCCACTTATCAGTCAAGGATAGCCACTTAGCAACTGCTTTCTACCAATCCGTTTTAGATCTATCTGATAAGTTCACCATTCCATCTGCCAGCTGGATCGCTTCAGGAGACTACCATCATCATTTAGCCGTCAATGAGTGGGGTGGAAAAAACTTGGACAAGAGAGAAGCAGAATTTCCTGGACTTGCCTATTACGTTGTTGAAGTCGAAAAGAAGGAAGACTTGGCGGCCATTGCAGAGAAGGCAAAAGCCCATGGAGCTCCTGTCAGATGGCTGAGCTCTAATGACTTTACCTTTCAAGATCCTGATGGCATTGTCACACGGGTAAGAAAAGGATAATAAAAAGGGAGTGGGAAAGAACTCCGTAAAATAAAAAAATTGAAAAGGTTCCCCGAACCTTTTCAATTTTCCCACCCCCGCACAGTTGATTAGGTCATCTTTGGAGCTTAATCAAGCGAACAACTACTTAGGAAACTTGCTTCGCAAGTCCTATCTACCACCTCAAAGCAGTGCTTTGAGCAATCAACCACTGCGTCATACAGTTTTTTCTATCAAATATCGAAGGCTGGACAGTTTATTCCCAGCTCCTTTTTGATGAGATAAATTAGTTCATTTCATTTTCTTTTCCGACAACCCAAAATAAGAGAAGGAGTTGGAAGATGCCCAAGGCAAATAAAACCATAAAACCGTTGCGACTTCCCTTAGCAGTGGCTTGGGTGAAGTCCATCTTTTGATTGGCTTGGCTCATGGCAACAATCAGAGAAGCTAGAGTTGTTCCGACAGCGCCTGCAAATTGTTGTAGGGTGTTAAAGATCGCGTTCGCATCAGGTTGCTCTTCTAGAGAGAGTTGTTTTTGTCCGTTGGTCATAATATTTCCAAAGGCCAGACCCATACCGGTCATGAAGATCATGTAAAAGACAAGAATCAAGACATTCGATAACTTCAAGCCAAAGAGTGTGAAGAAGAAATGAGCCAGAAGGATCAAACCAGCTCCAAGGAGAATTGGTTTGCGGGCGCCCAACTTATCTAGAATGAGACCAGAGAAGGGAGCAAAACCTGCTCCAATGATGGCTCCTGGAAGTAGCATCAAGGCTGCAAGCGTGGTGCTCGAATGGTTGACCAATTGGACATAATTGGGCAAGAGGAAACTCATGGCCAGAGAACCTAATTGGAAAGTGAAAAAGGCAAGAACATGGCCGGTAAGGAGATGGTTCTTTAAGATGGCAAGGTTGATAATGGGAGTCTCTAACTGATTGGACTGCCAGACTAAGAGAACCAGTCCCAAGAACCCAATCACCAGCCAGCCAAGGACAGAAAAACTAAAGAAAGCATGGTCAGAGAGACCGTGAATGCCTAGAATCAAGCCTAAAAATGATGCAATAATGGCGAGAAGGCTCATGATATCAAGCCTTTCTCGTTTGACTGTACTGATTTGCTCAATGGAGCGAAGCCCTGCAACCAGTGAAGCCAAAAGGATCGGGAATTGCACTAAAAAGATGGACCGCCAACCGAAGTTAGCCGTCAAGAGACCACCGACAGTAGGCCCAATGGCGGGAGCGATAGCTGTAATCAGGGTCCCCACTCCCATCATGAGACCGATCTTGCGTTTTGGGACCTGCTCTAAAATGATATTAAACATCAGAGGAAGGGCAAAACCAACCCCCATTCCTTGGACCAATCGACCCAAAACCACAAAGCCAAAATTTGGAGCTAAGAAGTCAATGAGAACACCTAAAACAGATAGGAGATTTCCAACTAAAAAGATGGACTTCATTTTGAAAGAGCGCTTGAGGTAGGCAGATAGGGGGACTACACAGGCAACCACTAGAAGATAGATGGTGGTGACCCACTGGACGGTTGCGGTATTGATCTCAAATTCCTTCATCAATATTGGGAAGGTGATATTCATGGCAGTTTCTCCAGCCACTCCGCAAAAGGAAAGGATCCCTGTTGCAAAAATAGCGTATAGGACCTTGGCTGAAATTTTTTCTTGTGACATCGGTGTCTGATTCCTCCTAAATCTTCCTAAAGATATGGACTATGGTATAAAAATCATGGTTACGATCTGATTTTCCGTCAGCTCCAATCGCTAGGAGCATAGCAGGACCGATGGTAACCTGATTCATCGTTTTGTTAGCTAACAAATAGTATAGAGGAAATGAAGACCCCTGTCAAAGAGTTTTTGAAAAGTTTTGAAAATAATAGCATTCTCAACTGATGACGTCTCTACAAACGAAAGGAAAGGCTCGCCAGTATGATATAATAAGAAGAAAGCAGTAAACGTGAATAAGTCAATCAACTCGAACAGGAGGCCCCATGACCAAGTATTTAGTCCAGAAGTTTTTCTGGTTACGAGAAAAAAGTTTGATTCAAATTTCCCAGAAAACCCTTGTTTCCTTATTTCCTTTTTTTCTATTTTCAGGAATCATTCGGGTGATCGCTCTATCGGTCTTCTCCGATCGAGGCTATATCCATCAGCTCTTTTCGATGGACAGCTGGTTGCCATGGGATCAGGCCATCAGCCAGGTCCTTGGTAATATTTCCAACTTTCTAGGAGGTCTAGCTGGGCCTTTAGCGACCTACTTCGCTGGAAAATACACAGCTGGGCATTACGGTCGAAGTACGGGGACAGCCGGCGTGACTGCTCTTTTGGTCAGCTTGATTGTAGGGTCTCAGGAATTGTTGGTGGGACCACTCCATGATGGGCAACTGACACGCATTAACTTACCTGCGACGACCAATATCCTCTTAGCCATTGTTTTAGGCTATCTTATCGGACAGATCTTTCGGCTATCTAAAGCCAGTGACGATCAGATTGTGGACAAAGACTTCATCTATCAACCCAAGACTGTGCGTCCCATTTTCTTGTCCTTAGTTCTAGGGGTTATCCTCAATCTTCTTTTGGTTCTTGGAAATCAATTTAATATTTTTCAGACTATCCGACAGTTCTTGGCTTCTCTAACGGTAAGCAGTCATCATCTCCTGTCCACCTTTGTCATGGGATTATTTAGTGGGCTATCTGCTTGGTTTGGTAATAGTCAATCCTTTGCCTTGAACTCAATTGCGGATGATAACTTTGCTTTGGAAAATCTCACCTACGCTGTGACGCATCATACAACGACAGGCATTCCTCATCTCTATACCTTGACCAATTTGTACCGCAGTTTTGGTCTGGTAGGTGGAATTGGTGCAGTTCTAGCCTTATTGGTAGCGATCCTGCTGGTTTCGCGAAGTCAAAAGGACAAGAAAGTCAGCCTTCTCAGTCTGTTTCCAAGTCTCTTTAACAATGGGGCTTCTTTCATGGTAGGGATACCGGTCCTTCTCAATCTCCTATATGTGATTCCCTTTTTATTGATCCCTTTGGTGAATATGGCGATAGCAGCTCTAGCTTTGTGCTTCAAGCTGATGCCAGCAGCCGTCTATCCGGTGCCAGATGGGACTCCTAGCCTTCTTTATGCTTTTATTGGAACCGGAGGAAGTTTGAGGGCTTTAGCTGTCAGTATCCTTTGTTTTGCCGTCGATGTGCTCCTTTATCTACCATTTGTTCGTATGGGAAATCGTATCCGAAAAGATTTAAAAGTGAAAGGAGAAAGCGATGAAACCATCTAAAAAAACAGCAATCGTCCTTACTTTGGTCAGTCTTTTCTTAATCGCTTTAGCCATTCCTTCTTATAGCTGGACTCGGACCAATGTTTCAAAAATTGAGAAATTTTATAATTCAAAATTGTCTCCCATCATCATGATCCCGGGAAGCTCTGCGACAGAGAACCGCTTTGATGGCTTGGTGACCAAGCTCAACCAAGACCGCCAAGGAACCAAACACAGTCTACTTAAGGTAAAGGTTTGGAATGATGGGCATATCATCTATAGTGGTAGTATTGATGCCAAGGACAATGAGCCGGTGATTGTGGTTGGTTTTGAAAACAACAAAGATGGCTATAGCAACATTAAAAAGCAAGCCAAACTATTTAATCAAGCCTTCGAAGCCCTTCAAGAAAAATACAATTTTAATAATTTTAAGGGCTTGGGTCATTCCAACGGTGGCTTGATTTATACAGCCTTTATTGAAAATTATCTGGGGGATTATGATATAGATCTCAAGACCCTCATGACCATCGGAACTCCCTACAATTTCACGGAGACCAATATCAAAAATAAATCTGAGATGTTGGCCGATTTTATCAAGGGAAAAGAAGCTATCCCGACAACCCTTCATATGTATTCAGTAGCAGGGACCATTACCTATGATTCAGATGAGTTGGTCCCAGATGCCAGTGTTTCCGCTGGGAAATATATCTACCAAAACCAAGCAGCTAGCTATACGGAGATTACGGTGACGGGGGAAGATGCCCAGCACTCGGACCTTCCAACCAATGATGAGGTGGTTGCCTTGGTGAAAGAGCATATTGAAAGTCAAACGGATCGTAGAAAGAATCCGAATAAAGAAAACTAAGTGTGAAGAAGGGATTCCTTCCTCACCTTTTTTTAGTATAATAAAGTTTAGTATGAAAATAAGGGAGACTAAAGGAGATCAGATGAAAAGAAAACATTGGATGCAATTGGGCTTAGTGGCTTCAAGTATGGTCATGTTAACAGGATGTTACCAAAGATACCAGCGCCAGTCCAGTCCTAAAAAAGAGGCTACAACGAGCCAGACTTCAGCAAAAAATCAGGCGAAAAAAGCAGATAACAAACAATTATACCAGTCTGTTTTTTCAGACTACCAAAAGATCTTTGCGACTTCAAAGGATTTGGATGCTATTTCCAAATTGAATGATGCATTAGCCAAAGAAGATCGGATGATCAATAGCTGGGTGATCGAGACCGTGATCAATCAGCCAGATGCCGTTCGCTATGCCTTTAAGGACTTAAATAACGATGGGGTAGATGAGATGATCATCGCCAATCAGCAGACCGATGGAAGCTACTTCGTGACAGGAGTTTATTACCTCAAGAACCAAAAACCGACTCTACTAGCTGAAGGTTTCGTCGCTGGACACGGTGGAGCGCGCAATGCGACGACCCTCTATAAGGGAGGAGAAGTCTTAGAAGTCAGCTGGATGTCAGGAACTGGCCGTGGGGTAGCTGTGCTCTCACGGATAGAAAAGACGCCTCAAGCTGCGACCAAAGTCCAGGAAGAAGAAGTCCAAGTACCGGGGTCAGATCTGAATGCCCTCTTTGGGAAATCGGATGAGGATAAACTGGATCTCAAGAGTTTTGACTGGCAAACTTTTGACAGCACACCATCAGCGGGAAATAGCCAAAGCCAGGAAAAAACGCCTTGGAATGCTGAAAAATCAGCAAAATTAGCAGAATTTATGAAGACCTGGGGCGAAAAGATGGGCCAACCCAACTATCAAAAAGGCATCGCTGGCGGTGATGTAGGACCAGACAACCTCTATACTCTAGGGGAAAATAGTAAGATGGATGCCATTTATACAGATACCGGTCAAGGAAATGCAAAATACCGCATCGTGGAACGCTATAGCAATTGGGACAAGTATCCAGATGTGCATAGTTATTTCTTTGCTATTACAGATACAGGAGAAGGAATTGTCTTTCATTCTCCAACGACTAATGGTGGAAAGATGTATCTAAAACCAACGGACAACAAGGAACTTCAAGAAGAATTTACACAGTTGCTTCATCAATAAAAAGAGGAATAAACCAGAAAAGGACTGTTTTTCTGGTTTTGTTTATTCAAAGAATGAATAAAAATACAATAAAGGAAATAATTTTTAGGATATAAAATATGTTAAAAACTAGTAATAATTATCGGTATATAGGCGTTTAAAAACAGAAAATGTTTGACAATTAAAGGAAAATCATTTAAAATATATTCATTCTTTATTTATAGGAGAAAAAATATGAAAAAACTTCTTACAGCCGGTGTGGCTCTCTTGTCAGTTGCAACGTTAGCAGCTTGTTCTGGTAAAACTGCTTCAGAACCATCAAGCAAAGATGCAAAAGCTTCTTCTAGCAAAGTAGAAAAATCATCTACTTCAAAAAGCAAATCAAGCAGTTCATCAAAATCGTCTAAATCAGCAACCTCTTCTGTTGAAATTCCAGAAATTGTCTTGTTGACTGATGAAGAAATCGATAACGCCAAAACAATTGGTGATATGAAAACTCTTTATAGTAAATTAGTGGATAACTATAAAAAATATGCTCAAGATCTTGGCGATCAAATTCCAGAATCACATAGATCTATATATACTCAACAAGTAGAGCCAGCTCTCAAGACATTGGACGAATCAAAAACTCAATTTGATACAGCACTTTCAACTGGTGGTTCAGATGATACAGTTGTTCCTGAACAAGGTCGTACTGCTTTTTCACAACAATTGAAATCTACACGTGACACAATGAAACAAGCTCTTGAACGTGCATATAAAATGATTTCACCTTATATCTCTTCATCTTCATCAGCTGAATAATTCATAAATGAAAATGAGAGTGGGACAGAAATCGGTAATTCGTTAGAATTCGATTTCGTCGTCCCACCTCCGCACAGTTGAGTAGGGCTGTAAAAGCTGATGAAATCAGCGTAGTAGAGCCCGCTCAACCACTGCGTCTTGCTCGACAAGCCAAAAACAATTAATAGGCTAGGACCTCAAGTCCTAGCCTATTTTTGCTTTCTTACAAAAATGTAAGAAATAAAGGGTAAAATGTAAGGTTATGTTATGGTGAAAGCGTTTCAGTTTTAGTACAATAGATTTGTAAAAAACGATTGAAGCTTTTATCGAGCTAGAAAGGAATGGACCATGACCCTACTAGACGTTCAACATATCAAAAAGATCTACAAAACCCGCTTTCAAGGAACGCAGGTTGAAGCCCTAAAAGATATTCACTTCACTGTTGAAAAGGGCGAATACGTCGCTATCATGGGGGAATCAGGATCCGGGAAATCGACCCTCCTCAATATCCTAGCCATGCTGGACCAGCCAACGGAAGGACGGGTCTACCTCAATGGCACCGACACCTCGACCATCAAAAACAAGGATGCGTCCAGTTTCCGTCGCGAAAAACTAGGCTTCGTTTTTCAAGACTTCAACCTGCTCGATACCTTGTCTGTCAAGGACAATATCCTCTTGCCTCTCGTCCTTTCTCGCAGACCGGTCAAGGAAATGATGAGCAAGGTCGATAGTGTCAGTCGGGAGTTAGGCATCCACCAACTGCTTGAAAAATATCCCTACGAAATCTCTGGTGGGCAAAAACAAAGGGTAGCCGTAGCGCGTGCTATTATCACCTCCCCTGAAATCCTCCTTGCTGATGAGCCAACAGGGGCGCTGGATTCCAAGTCTTCGGCTGCTTTGCTAGATGTCTTTGAAGATATTAATACCATGGGCCAAACCATTCTCATGGTGACCCACTCAACCGCAGCAGCAGCTCGGGCCAAGCGCGTGCTCTTTATCAAGGATGGGATCCTTTACAACCAGATCTTCCGCGGGGAAAAAACAGAGCGTCAGATGTTCCAAGAAATCTCAGATACTCTGACGGTCATGGCGGGAAAGGAGGATCGTGATGTTTAAATTAACAAGTAAATTAGCACTTTCCAACCTCAAACAAAATCGCAAGCTCTATTACCCTTTCGCTATAGCTGTCATTTTAACGACCATGATCCTTTATAGTTTTATCGCCTTGTCATTGACCCCTCATTTAGAGGATTCTTACGGAGGGGGATCGGCGAGAACTGTTCTTGGTTTCGGTAGTTTCGTCGTCCAGCAGGTCGTCATCATTTTGGTGGCATATGCCAATGGCTATGTCATGAAAAATCGTTCCAAAGAACTGGGACTGTACAGTGTTCTGGGAATGGAGAAGAAGCATCTCCTCATCATGACCTTATGGGAATTGCTCTTCTTCTATGTTCTCACAGTTGGAGTAGGACTGGGTTTGGGACTCTTGTTTGATCGCTTGATTTTCGCCTTGCTTCTAAAATGTATGGGTTTACCAGTCGTCATTCAATCAACCTTCCAGATAGAGGCTGTTCTTAACACTTTACTTGGGTTAGCCTTAGCTTTTGGCCTCATTCTCTTGTTGAATTCTTTCCGCCTCTTGCGCTACAGTTCCCTCCACCTCATGCAACAGAAAAAGGCAGGAGAGAAGAAGGGACGCTTCTTGCTGGTTCAAACTCTGTTAGGACTAGGGCTCTTAGGAATTGCTTTCTATCTGGCGCTAACCGTTGAGCGGCCAGTTGCGGCTGTCCAAGGATTCTTTATTGCCGTCATCTTGGTCATTCTAGCGACTTATCTCTTATTCAACGCAGGCTCTATTACCTTCTTAAGATTTCTCAAAGGTCGGAAATCCTATTATTACAAGCCAGAGAATTTTATATCTGTCTCTAACTTAATAGCTCGGATGCGAAAAAATGCAGCGGGCCTCGCGACCATTAGTATTCTTTCCACCATGGTCTTGGTCACCTTAACCGGGTCGCTCAATATCTTTATTGGAGGGCAGAATTACCTAGATACTGTTTACCCTTCGGATTACATGATTATTGTGGGGCATATGCCTTCAGATGCTGAGATAGAACCGGTTATCGAGGATGTTCAAGCTCAAATTAAGAAAACAGCTGACGCGACACATCTGTCAGATTATCAGGTGGCACAGACAACATACTGGTCAGCTGAAATTCGAAAGATTGATGGAAGGATCTTAGAGGTGAATGACCAGTCCACTCCATCAACTGGTCAGGAGTTGAAGACAGAAGGAACAGTCTACTTTTTTGATCAGGCGACTTATGAGCAATTGACGGGTCAAAAAGTTGAGCTTGGAGAAAATGAAATCTTGGCTTATGGGTATCAGTATCCTGGAAGATTAGACGCACAATTAGAAATCAATGGGAAGACCTTCACGATTAAACAAAAATTAGACTCCAACTTTATCCAAGGGAAACTCCCTCAATCCGACCTGTTTCAACACCAAATGGGCTTGTACCTAGTCCTCCCTGACTTGAACCAACTGGGTCTAAAAGTTGATAAAAATTTGGAATTCTCTATTAGTTCCAAAAATAAAGAGAACCAAAATTTTATCTCTGGCTTGATCAAAGAACTTTCTTCGACAGACAAAATCAGTCAATATGGTGCGACTTATTTTGGTGGATATGAACGATACAGTATAGAGAAAGACTGGCGTGAAACAGCAGGAACTCTCCTCTTTATCGGGATTTTCCTATCGGTCATCTTTCTATTAGCTACAGTACTCGTCATTTACTACAAACAGATTTCAGAGGGTCATGAGGATCGGGATAATTTTGTGATCTTGCAACAAGTAGGATTGGACCAAAAGCAAACGTCCACCACTATTCGCAAACAGATACTCACTGTCTTTTTCCTTCCATTATTCTTCTCCTTCCTCTACCTAGGAGTAGCCTACAAGATGATCGCAAAGATCGTTGCAATCCTAGGAGCTACAAATGCGGGCTTGGTGCTTCAAACAACTCTTTCTATTTGCGCTGTCTTCTTCATCTCCTATGTTCTCGTCTTTCTTCTGACTTCTAGAAGTTATCGGAAGATTGTCGTGAGATAGCGTTCGAGTCTATAAAAGATTAGAAATAAGATGAAACATACAACATTTTGTTAGCACAAAAAACACCGAGGATTTTATCCCCGGTGTTTTCTATCACGATTATTTCACGTGTTTTGCAAGTTCTTCTTGCGCTTTTTTGTTTGATTCTTCTTTCTCTTTCAACCAATTCTTATAAGCTTTTTCGTAGTCAGCAGTTGTGACTGTCTTATCTTGAAGTTTTTGGTATTTATAGAAGTTTGAATCTCCCTTGATACCGATTGAAGAACGAGCGCCTGAGAATGGTGTTACCTTCGTGATAGATGGAACTCCACCCTTAGAGTAGATTGGAAGAACAATTGCATTTTCTGTTAACCATGCTTGAGCAGCAGCGTATTTTTCATAACGTGCATTGGTATCCAATTTTTCAGCATTAGCAGCATCCAATAATTCTTTGTATTGGTTCAAACCAACTTTTTCGATGAGCGCTTGGTCTTTCTTAGGATCAAGTCCCATACCAGTCAAGGTTGAACCATCTGTTGGGTTCAAGATATCCAAGTAAGTGGATGGGTCTTGGAAGTCAGGTCCCCAACCAGTGATATCCAAGTCGAAGTCTTTTTGATCTGCTGATTGGGCGAAGTAAGTTGCGTTATCTGCATCATCTGTAGACAATTTTTGGACATCGATCACGACATTGTCTTTACCAAGAGCTGTCTCAATAGAGCTCTTCATGGAGTCTGCTTGTTGGACAAGTGAGCTAGAAGATTGGTCTACGACATAGTCGATATGGATTGGGAATTGAACGCCTTGTGATTGCAATTCAGATTTTGCTTTTGCAAGTTCTGCTTTGGCTTTATCCGCATTGTGCAAGCTATCTTGAGCATCGGCAAAGCTAACACCTTTCCACTCATCTCCTGTTGCGGCAAGTTTTTCTTCAACGAGAGTACCGAAGTCTTTTCCGTTGGCTTGCACAAATGTAGGTGGAACTAGAAGTGTACGAAGGGTTTTAGTTGCCCCATCTTTACCGTTTGATTGAGCGCTATATGAGGTTCTATCTAAAGCAAAGTTCAAGGCTTGACGGAAGTTCTTGTTTTGAAGAGCTGTCTTGGTGCTGTTCTTTTGTTCGTCAGAAGTCTTCTTAGTATGACCGTAGTTTTGACGGTTGACGTTGAAGTAAGCATAGTAGACAACCGCATCTTGTGGTGAATAAACGATGTTATCCTTGAATTTCTTTTGAATCGTAGTGTAAGTTGAACTCGTTGGGAAGAGACGGGCAGAAGTTAAGTTACCGTCTGAGAAGTTACGAGCAAGATAGTCTTGGTCTGATCCATCGAAGTAAGTCAATTTAACCGTATCGATGTGAACATTTTTCTTGTCGTAGTATTCAGGGTTTTTATCCAACTCAATTTGTGATTTTGAAGTGAACGATTTCAAAATGTATGGACCGTTGTAGAGGATACCACTTGGTTTTACGCTACCAAAGTCTTTACCAGCTGATTCCAAGAATTTTTCATTGACTGGCATCATAGTAGCAGTGGTCAATTTAGAATTCCAGAAAGATTCAGGTTGGTTCAAAGTATATTGAAGAGTGTGATCATCAACAGCTTTTACCCCAACAGTTGAGAAGTCTTTTGTTTTCCCGTTTACATAGTCATCCAAGCCTTTGACTGAGTTTTGAACCAAGTAAAGAGCATCAGATTTTTTATCTGCTACGTATTTTAGAGATGTCACGAAATCTTTTGCAGTGACGTCAGCGTATTTATTTCCTTCTGAATCATACCACTTCGCATCTTTTCGAAGCTTGTAAGTATAAGTCAGACCGTCTTTTGAAACGGACCAGTCTTCAGCAAGAGCAGGCACTAGGTTACCGTATTGGTCGTTTTCAAACAAACCATCGACCAAGTTGGTAGTAATGTCGCTTGTAGTTGAACGATTTGAAGTCAAATAGTTCAAGGTATCAGGGTCTGTACTATAGACATATTTATAGGTCGTCCCTTTTGACGCATTAGAAGATGAGCCACATGCAGCAAGGAAAAGCGTTGAAGCCGCGGCGACACCTGCTAAAAGAGCAAGCTTCGATTTTTTCATATTCGTGTCTCCTTTTGAATAATTTTAATTATTATACTCCAATCAATCGACAAAATAAAGTGTTTTTTGAACTTTTTTTGTATATTTACACACGGATATACAGAGAAACCTTGATTTTAAGGGATTTTTAAGGAATAAAAATTTTTTGAAAAAAGTTACTATTATGCTTTACATACTAGTCGAGAAAGAGTATACTGATAGTGAAACAACTAGTATGTAAAACAAACTAGTAAAGAATGTGAAGAAAGAGGTGAGAATGATGAAAGAGTCCCAATTACTAAAGGGAGTCTTGGAGGGCTGTGTGCTGGAGATTATTTCTAAAAAGGCCATCTATGGCTATGAATTGATCCAAAGTCTCAAAGAGATGGGATTTGATAAGATTGTCGCTGGGACCATTTATCCCCTGCTTCAAAAATTAGAAAAACAAGGGGTTATTCATGGGGAAATGAGGCCGTCTCCAGATGGTCCCGATCGAAAGTATTTTTCACTCAGTGATGCTGGAAGAGAGCGCTTAGAGGAATTTTGGGACCAGTGGCAGGAGCTAGTCACAAAAGTAGAACGTATCAAGAAGGAGGGAGAAGAATGGTAGAAAGTTATACAGAAAAAATGTCAGATGAATTGATTCATTTAAACAAAGAGGATCAAACCTATGTGAAAAAAATGGTGGCCTATATTGGGGCTAAATCCTATTTTTATGATGATGAAGCACTCGGTGAACAACTCTACAATATGGTTTGCGATCTGAAAGTTGCTGAGAAAGAAGGCATACGGGCGGTGGAGTATTTTGGAAAGGATCCACGGGTGATGGTGGATCAAGTTCTTTCAGACTTGCCTAAACGCTCTTTAGGATCTTATGTGGGACTCGTCTTCCTACTTGGAGTGATCTTGGTTGGCATGCGTTATTTAATGGATTTTACCTGGATGATGCCACTGAAAATCGAACCCTTAACCTATATTGTCATTCTACTTAATTTCTTGGTGTTCAGCCAGTTCATCACGTGGCTTTGGTCCAAACAGAGCTATGGAGAAATGAAGTGGCTTAGGGCTACTTTTATCAGTGTGATCAGCCTGATGGTGTTTCTGAACATCGTACGACTATGTTCGATTTATTTTGGCCACATTGGGAGTCTCTTCTTATCAGATGGTTGGGCGATTGTTCTCGCTGTCCTAGTCTTACTTGGGTTTGCAGTTATGGCCTATAGAAGCAGGAATCGTTTGATGTCGAGTCTACTAGTCATGGGCCTGACTTTCCTAGTTACAGGATGCTGGATTCGTCTTGTGAATCAGGAAACTGCTCATTTAATAGGCTGGCTCCTTCTTCTCATGGGACTAGTCCTGACCCTTATTGTATTTTGCCTCCAAAGAAAGAAGGAAGAAGCATGAAATCAGCAATGTATTATGAAGAAACGCAGGCCTTGATGCAAACCTTTAGCCAGGAGGACCAAGCCTATTTCCAGGATCTCTGGGATTATTTCAATCTTGCAGGTTTCTTATATGAGGAGAAAGCTTTAAGAGAGCAGATCTATAATTTAGCGGTAGATTTTTCGCAAGCAGGAGCAGATGGCCTCACAGCAAAGGATTATTTTGGTCTCGATCCAAAGGGAATGGCAGACCAAATCATAGAAAATATGCCCAAAGAATCCACGCGATCCGTTTTGAAGTATGGTGCGATTGTCTCGGGAATTGTGATTTTCTATCGCCTTTTAAGTGATTTTGCTTCGCAAGCAGTCTTGGTTCTCAAGCCACTCGTCTATCTAACGGATAGTATTCTAGGTATTTTAGCCGTTGGGCTGCTATTCTATCTCCTTCGTCGCCTCATTTTTGCAGAGGAAAAGTCAAAAAAAGCAATTTATGTAGCAGTCGTTTTAGTTCTTGGGATCTATTTCATCAGTGAAATGGTGGGGGTCCCTTTCTTGCCAGCTTTTGCCTGGTTGACGGTACTTAGTCCATGGGATACTCTTCTCATGATAGGGGCTAGCGGGGCTCTCATTCTTTGGCAATGGAAAGAAGAGTTTGGACGAGCTTTCATCTTTCCTATCGTCGCCTTTTTAGTGGTTGGATTCTTACATCGCTGGACCTTGGCGCAAGGAGTTCAGAATCTTGGTATGACGGTTCTTCTGCCCACAGTGATCATCGTTTTTGGGCTAGTTATTTATTATTGGTTTACGATTCGTGCTTTGAAAAAGAATAGGACGAAAAGTGATAAATAGAAAGAAATGGGGGGCTGGGACAAAAGTCCTAGCCTCTCAATTGTTTTTGGATTGTCGAGCAAGACGCAGTGGTTGAGTGCTCAAAGCACTGCTTTGAGGTGGTAGATAGGACTTGCTAAGCAAGTTTCCTAAGTAGTTGTTCGCTTTTCAAGTTCCAAAGATGCCCTACTCAACTGTGCGGAGGTGGGACGACGAAATCGAATTCTGACGAATTACCGATTTCTGTCCCACTCTCTTTCTTGTCCAAGTATGATAGAATAAACTTATTAGATGGGAGAATATACATGAATCTATTTCGAAAAAAGGGACTTGGGCAAGTACACCCGGGTCTAAATCGCCATTTACGATTGTGGGATTTGATTATTTTAGGAATCGGTGCCATGGTGGGGACAGGAATCTTCACAATTACGGGAACAGCAGCAGCGAATTTAGCTGGTCCAGCCTTGATTATTTCGATTGTGATTGCGGCTTTTTGCGTTGGCTTATCTGCCCTCTTCTTTGCTGAATTTGCGTCTCGCATCCCTTCAACTGGTGGGGCCTATAGTTACCTCTATGCCATCTTTGGAGAGTTTCCAGCCTGGATTGCAGGTTGGTTGACTGTGATGGAATTTATGACAGCTGTATCAGGGGTGGCTTCAGGTTGGGCTGCGTATTTCAAGGGCTTGTTGGCCAATCTTGGCTGGAGCCTGCCGACAGCTTTAAACGGGACTTTTGATCCAGCTAAGGGAACTTATGTGGATCTCTTGCCTATTTTGGTTATGGCCCTCGTCACAGCCTTAGTCCTTATGAATGCAAAAGCGGTTTTACGCTTTAATTCCTTGCTGGTCTTACTCAAGTTCTCCGCTCTTGCCTTGTTTATTCTTGTCGGGATTTTTCACCTAAATCCTGGCAACTGGGCAAACTTTGCTCCGTATGGATTTGGCGAAATCTATGGTGGTCAGACAGGGATTATGGCTGGAGCTTCGCTCATGTTCTTTGCCTTTCTTGGTTTTGAGTCCATTTCAATGGCGGTCGACGAAATCAAGGAACCACAAAAGAACGTCCCTCGCGGCATTGTCCTAAGTCTCTTGATCACAACCATTCTTTATATCTTGGTCACCCTGGTTTTGACCGGTATGGTTCCTTTTAAGAACTTAAATGTAGAAGACGCGGTTGCCTTTGCCCTTCGTCAGGTCGGAGCTGGTTGGGCTGGAAATTATGTATCCTTAGTGGCTATTTTGACCTTGATTACCGTCTGCATTTCCATGACCTTTGCCCTTTCACGGATGATTTACAGTTTGGCGCGGGATGGGCTTTTGCCAAAAGCTATGAAACAGCTCGATCCAAAAACTAGAATTCCCAAAAATGCAACACTAGTAGCTGGCTCGATGGCTGCCATTGCTGGTGGAGTCTTTCCACTTGCAAGTATCGCTTCCTTCTTAAATATTTGTACCTTGGCTTACCTAGTTATGTTGGCCTTTGCCCTCTTGAAATTGCGCAAGGAACACGGGGCTCCTGGACCTGGTGAATTTAAAACACCCTTGGTTCCAGTCTTGCCAATCCTGTCGATTGTGGTCTGTCTGTCCTTTATGACCCAGTATTCCCTATCGACCTGGCTGGCCTTCGGAGTTGCTCTCCTGATCGGGGTCGGAATTTATTTCGGTTATGGGTATCGCCATTCAGAAGAAAATCAATAAAAGATGAAAGCTAGAGTAGAAGAACTCTGGCTTTTTACATAGAGAAAGCTCTTTTTTTGGTATAATAAAGGGAGAAAGTTAACTAGATAACAAAGGAGAAAAAAATGACATTTGAAGAGATTTTACCAGGCTTAAAGGCTAAGAAAAAATATGTGCGAACAGGATGGGGCGGAGCAGAAAACTATGTCCAATTGTTTGATACCATTGAGCAAAATGGGGTGGCTCTGGAAGTGACCCCTTATTTCCTCATCAATGTCTCTGGTGAGGGTGAAGGTTTCTCCATGTGGAGTCCAACTCCTTGTGATGTTTTAGCGACAGATTGGGTGGAAGTCCATGACTAAAAGAGTCTTGATTACAGGCGTGAGTTCCGGGATTGGTCTGGCTCAAGCTCGCCTCTTTCTAGAGAAGGGCTACCAGGTCTATGGGGTGGACCAGGGAGCGGATCCCCAGTTAGCAGGTGATTTTCATTTCTTGCAACGGGACTTAACCCTAGATTTGACGCCAATTTTCGACTGGTGTCCTGAGGTCGATGTCTTGTGCAATACAGCTGGTGTTTTGGATGATTACAAACCGCTTCTGGAGCAAAGCGCTGAGGAGATTCAGGAGATCTTTGAGATCAATTATGTGACCCCGGTAGAGTTGACACGGTATTATCTGACTCAAATGTTGGAGAAGAAGCAAGGTATTATCATCAATATGTGCTCCATTGCTTCTAGCCTGGCAGGAGGAGGCGGCCACGCTTATACTTCTTCCAAGCATGCCTTAGCAGGCTTTACTAAGCAATTGGCGCTTGATTATGCAGAAGCTGGCATTCAGGTCTTTGGCATCGCACCAGGAGCCGTCAAAACAGGCATGACGGCAGCGGACTTTGAACCAGGTGGTTTGGCTGACTGGGTAGCCAGTGAGACGCCCATCAAGCGCTGGATTGAGCCAGAGGAAGTGGCAGAAGTTAGCCTCTTTTTGGCTAGCGGGAAGGCGTCTGCCATGCAAGGGCAAATACTTACGATTGATGGTGGTTGGAGTCTGAAGTAGGGAAATGAAAAAGCAGGAGCTAAAATCTTGCTAAGAAATGTAATTGTTTTTTCCTTACTGAAAGAGGATCAAATCTAGGTGGACAATTGAGTTACGATAGTGGTGAGACAGGTATTTACCTCTATGCTAAAGAAGATCTTACTGAACGAAATTAAACCTACCAGAGTGATCAGGATGAATCAGATTTCTTTATGTTTGGTCACGATGGAGATCTAGCCTATTTCACCAAAAAAAAAGACAGGGATAATAACAATTATGAAGATAACTGAGAGTTTGTTTAGAAGAACTTTCTGAATGGGCTACCTGAAACCTTAAGAGATTGTTTTAGAAGAAACGAATAGTACAATTGATTTGCTAAGTTATTGTGGAATGAAGGTGAAATCATGATTAAATTAGTGAATGTTACTAAATGTTTTAGTGATGGATCGAATGTCAGATACATTTTCAAAAATTGTAATTTTGAATTTAAAAAAGGTAGCACGACTGCAATAGTTGGCCGTTCTGGATTAGGAAAAACTACTCTTGTTAAATTAATATTAGGGATTACCAGTTTAAATGAGGGGGATATCTTAGTCTGTGGTAGTTCCATTTTAGATATGAAAAATTTGAGTAAGATAAGGCGTAGGAATATTGGCTGTGTCTTCCAAAACTTTAATTTGATTTCAGGTTTCACGGTGAAAGAGAATATTCTACTGCCAAGATATTTTTTTGAAAATGGAGAGAATAACATTAACGAAATTTGTAACACTTTAGGTCTTTCAAAGGAAATGTTAAGCAAGAGTATTGATAAGATTAGTGGAGGTGAAAAACAAAGAGTTGCCTTGGCAAGAGCTCTTATTAATAATCCAGAAATATTGATAGCAGATGAACCTACTGGTAATTTAGACGCTGCTAACGAACAAAATATAATAGAATTGTTGAAGCGGATCAATGAGGAGTTAGGTATCACGATTATAACAGTAACTCATAGTGATAAGGTGGCCAATAGTATGCAGTCTATTTGCACAGTTGTTGATGGCAAAATTGAGTACGTAAGGAGATGATAAAATGAATCATTCCATATTATTCATTGCTAAAAGAGATTTAGAAGTTAACAAACGAAGATATAGATTAGTTCGACTGTCAATAGCGATCTCTGTTTTGCTAATTGTTTTAGTGATGCTCATTTCTAATTCTTTCTATAATAAAATGATTAATGAAATGACTGTAGCAAATAAAAATGTTGTTACTGTTGCCTTTGGTAATAAAGAAAATTCTCTGAATTATAAAGCTTTACCTTTATTTTCTAGTGATGATATTGATCGAGTTAAAAAAATAGATGAAGTAAAAAATATTACTGGTGTAAAACTATTATTTACGGATGATATCAAATTCCAAAATGGTAAGACATCGGTTTCCAATACTATCCATTGTCTAGAAGAAAAGTATTTAAAAAACCTGAATATTAGAATTGCTGAAGGGAAATTTCCAGAGAAGGACAATGAAATATTAATCGGAGATTCCGTACACAAGGCTACATCAATGAATGTCGGAGATACGGTGACTATTAAGATTGATAATCATTATGAAAAGTTTGTAATTTCTGGCATTATAGACAAGCAAGAAGCGCAGTTATTTTCTACCTTGCCAACAGAAATAAATCAAATGATGGCAATCAATGTAAAAAGTAGTAGCGTTTCATCAAATAAGTATTACTATCTGAATGCTACTGTAAAAAATGGAACCGATTTAAATGAAGTAGCAAACAAGATAGAAAAGACTGTTTTAAAAAATGAAAATTTAAAACAATCTTTATCAGGAACAGGATTAGATGTTGTTGTAGCAACACAACAGGATGTTATCAATATGCTATCCAGATGGTTTTCCTACATCGACCTTTTTATCCTCTTAATCATAGTTCTTATCTCTATTGTAGCGATTATTAATATCATCAATATTCTAGCCATTACCATTCAGGAGAATCATAAACAGATCGCAACTTTTAAAATCATCGGTGCATCTGATCGACAGATAAAAAGAATATATTTATTTGAAAGCTTTATGATGGGAGTACGAGGTACAAGCGCGGGATTGGTGATAGGAATTGCTATTTCTTATTTGATCATCTTTTTGAGTGGATTACCACTAGATATTCAACTTACCAGATTGTTGTTCCCGGTATTAATAGGGATACTCACTTCAGTTTTTGCAGGATTATTGGTATCTAGAAAAATTACTAAAATTGATATTGAAAAGGTATTAAATCAATAGAGAAGAAATGATTAGGATCAATAAGAGATGGTGTTGCAAAAAGAATAGCAATACTGGTTTCACTATCGACTGAGCTTTGAATGAAAGTAGGAGGATTTGATGGAAATCAAAAATCACTTTGGTGTCTACGGAGTCTGTCTCCAAGAGGGGAAACTGCTCTGCATTGAAAAAACAAGAGGCCCTTATCAGCATCGTTTTGATCTACCGGGTGGTAGTCAGGAAGCAGGTGAAGGGTTGACTGAAACCCTCAAGAGAGAAGTTTTGGAAGAGACAGGTTATACGCTAAGTCATTATTCAAATCCTAGGATGTATGACGTGCTGGTTCAAGAAGAGGGCAAGACTTCTGTCTAAGACGGTTGATTGAGCGGTCAATATGGGTTGAAAAAGTAAAATAATAAAGTAAAGTGATAAGGATAAAATGAGTCTAGTAAAATCGCTAGGCTCATTTTCTATTTTAGCTTTATGGAAAGGGAATCTTATGGTATGATAGCCTAAAAGGGACCTGTAATATGGAGGTCAAACTATGGAAAGAGAGACTCAAAAAGGAGAAAGGATGCTAGTATTAACAGACACAGATCCAGCTATTTCAAGCGAAGATTTTTTACAATTTGAGGAGATTCTTGGAAAGAAATTGCCAAAATCTATGATGGATTTTTATCTCAAGTACAACGGTGGCCAGCCCCAAGTAAGGGGTGTTCACGATGACCGTCATCTCTTTCCTTTCAATTCCTTTGATTCACTGGAGGAGATGAAGAAGTCTTTTACCTGGTTTGACGATGTGGCTGTGCCTGCGGGATTTAAGGCCACAAATCTTCTCCATTTTGCCTATGATCCTGGATCGGGTAACTATGCTCTTTCTCTAAGGGCAGAGGATTATGGCAAGGTGTATTTCTATGTTTTAGAAGAAACAGCTGAGATCTACGGTCAGTGGGCTTCTTTTGAGGAATTTTTGAACTCTTTTGTTGAAGAGTGCGATTAAAAAGGATACGAGATGCGAAAATACCAAGAACTTTCACTAGAGCAGATAATCGAGCAGGTCATAGCGGACCAATTATCTTCAGATGATTTTTGCCTCTATGGCAAGGAGGATGGAGAACTAGCACTAGATAGGCTCTATTGGGTATCAGCTTATCCGGATGTCGTGGAAGACCGTGATGTCTACCCAGCTGATGTGGCGGAGCAAGATCTGCAGCTAGTCTACTATGGAGAGCAGTTGATTGATGTTCTTGCAGTCGCACTTGAAGAAAAACCAAATGCAAGTCCCCAAGACTTGGTCGAGGCTTTGAATTATTATAATCAGCACGATAACTTTATGCCCTTTAATGATTAGCTAGGCCGATTAGAGAAATGGTGTCCAATGACTTATAGTGATAAGGAGAGAAATGACAGTCAATATCAATGAATTAGTGAAGGAGCACGGCTTTTGTGTGGTGCCTACAGAGGAGAAACCATTTAGTTTGGATGAGGCCCGTTTTAACCTTTTGGCATATTTAGAGGATTATCCAAAAATGGGATTTTCTTTTGTTAAAGCAGATGACGAACTAGTCGAACTAAGGAAAAATCAGGAGAGCTATAGGCTTTTTGGACAGTGTTTTTTAGGTGCCTTTGTAATTAGAGAAGAGGGGCAGGTCTTCTTACTTTGCAATCAAGAAGGAAGGGAAGTTTTTCAAGAAGAAAGAGTTTTTGTCAATTCTTCCTTGCAAGCTTTTATTTCTTCTTATTCGCTCTTTCTATCAAGCATCTTTCTTTTGAAAGCAAAGTTTTATGAGATTGAGCAAGATGAAGTCGAAGAGATTGCAGCAAATTTGAAGAACCAAGTACTTGCCTTAGAAAAGCTCCTTGAACAAGAAGTTCCTTTCTGGGAGCACATGGCTTATTTGATAGAAGATGATGGAATTGTTCTAAGAGATGATCTCTTTCATCTGGTGAATAGAGGTCAGTAAGTCTTGGCAGATAATTGGTCATCAAGCGGATTTTGATCCAAGCCATTTTAAGGATTTAGCCTTTAAGTGGGGAGATCCAAATGGTTTTCACTTTGGGAAGGTCTGGCTAGATGGTAGGACAGAACCTAAGATTTTTTCTAGGGAAGAAGTTGAGGACCTAGACTGGGAAGCCTGTGTCGGAAGTATAGTTTATAACAGAATCTTGGAAGAAGAACTGGCAAGCAGAGGAAATAAAGGAGTTTGAGATGGACTATGTAGATGAGTTAACTTCAGGACGAACGCCCTTGGTAAAAAAGGCAGCGAAAAAAATTTTAAAAGGCAGACTAAAAGGATATGGACCATTCTTGCATCAGGCCTTGGAAGGGGAGATGGAAAAGCCTAAATCATGGGAATCACAAATGTACTTGCTCTACGCCATGGCCGCAACGGATTGTACAGAAGAAGTCCCCTATCTCAAGTCATTACTGCTGAGAGACATCCCAACCCCTGTAACCTATCGCTCTCTAGCAGTAGCGATTGCTTATCTAGAAAATTTAGAAACAGAGAACTTGTCTTTTGTTTATGAGTCCTTGGAATCGAATAACTTATTGCAAGCTGCAGGTGCTTGTGCAGCACTCTATCTGAGAAAGATTGTGCTGAAAGATGACGATTTTGAGAAAATCATGACCTTTATCACCAAGGATGTTTATTTGGAAAATATAAGAGGAACAATCGCTCCGTTCATGTTCATTTTGGCTGCATCTTATCTATATCCAGAACAGAATCGCCAGAAAATTGTAGACTTTTCCCGTCAATTTAATGAAGTACATATAAATACAATCATTGAGGATGTATCCAAAGGAAAGGACGGCAGGAGGATTAGGCTATTCTAAGACCAACTTAAAGAGAGAAGCTGTCACTTCCTTAAAGAGGGAAACAATGAATCTTAAAAAGAAGACTTATATTCATTTTTAAAAAGGAGTTCATACTGTGAAATGGTTTGAAAAAGTAGTGGGGAAGGAAAAGATTATTCATTTGTTTGATGGTGATTTGGACTTGAAGAATGTATTTCTTGATACTGTGTTATGTTACGATTACAAATTAGATCTTGTCTTTTATTTATTTGATTTGCCAACTGATTTCCCTGAAAAGTGGCAGAAAAGTGCATTTAATGCCATAAAAATTAATTTAGAGTTTTTTAATTTAGATGAAATCCATTTTTATTCTAAGGGGATTCATAAGGTGAATGGTCAACTGGAACTGCTTTTTTTAGAGAATAAGGTTGAATTCAATTTTATAAACCAAAATGATGTGATGTTATCGGGATCTTCTGACCTTATTAGAATTGCTGAGATTGGTCCTGTGAAAATAGATACTTAGAATTGCATTCCTAGATTAATGGCGGAGATTCTAGATGATCAAACAATCCTCCATTACTAGGAGGGACACCGCGACTATGGGAAAAAGTGAAGGAAGAGCACAAACATTAGACCTTGACCTAAGGCTAGACCTTTATAAAAAGAACACTGCGAGACCACGAATATGAAGTTACAGTATTTTGAATTAGATAAGCCCTATGTGGAAAATCAACAGAGGATTGAGGAGCTGATGGACTCAGCTACGCTAACTTACGAGGAAGCTAGAATTAAGGACTATCGGCAGAATTGGAAAGACCTGCGAAGAGCGTTCGTATATGAATCCAAATGTATGACCTCTATGGTAGAACGGCTTTTCAAACCAGTTATAACCCAGGATTGTTGGAAAATCAACATAGAATGTGTAGATACGATTGGTAATCCAGCTATCATGAACCTACTTGGTGTCTATACTGTTCAGGTCTTATTTGATTTTTCTAGCTATGAAAGCTCGAGTCCATTGGAACAGAAAAAGATGCTCTTAGGGGCCTTGTTAAAAGGGGTAAAGCGCGTGTTTCAGGAGCTCTCTATTCCATGCTCCTTGATAGAGGATGTAGTCAATGAAATAGAGAAAAACGATTATGAAAATAGCTGGGAGTGGAAAAGGAAGAAGATCCAATCCACGAGCTATTCCATTCAAGTGGAGCATCAGCTGGATAAGGTGGATTTGTTTTGGAAGATAGAGCACAAGGATAAGAGCATCCGTCAGTTGATTCAATCCTGCCCTGCTCACGAGATGGACTATGGGGGCAAACTTGGTAGACTGGAAGCAAAAGGTAACTTCCTATATCTGTTGGATAAAGAGAATGAGGTTGTGAGCAAGCTAGAGCTGGAAACAATAGCTGAATGAACTCAAAAAAACTAGCCATTGTCCATAAAACACTTGTCAATAGCCAGTAAGTAAGATAGTAGGAAATGGCCATATAACAAAATAGAATACAAAAGATTAAGGGTCAAAAACTATGGTGAATAAATTAGCAAATGTTCGTGAAGGAGAAATTTTCGCAATTCCATTGTTTTTATCGGATAGATCTGATTTAGAGAGATTTAAAAAATCTGATTTCTCTGGGGAAAATAAAAAATTCGCCTATTGTAGAATCATCAAAGATCTAGGTGGTGGCGGTATACTCATAGAAGTTTTTACTTTAATCGATGGATTGTCTCCTGAAATAGCGGACATCATCCAATCAGGAAGGTTATTTCCGCCAATTGCCATAAATGGTCTGGGAATATATAAAAAACGTTGGCCGAAAGTCGGACAACAAGAGAAGTATGACTGCGAAATAGATTCTCATTTTTCTCAAATACAGTTAGTTCTTCCTGCCTTACCGCATGAAAATCCTAGACTATGGCAGAATGGTCAAGAAAAGTTTATTTCTTTTGAGGAGAGCAAGGATTATGAAGAATGGACAGTTTGGCTTTCTTCTCATTTAGAAAAAAGAATTATTGAAAGTTTAAAAGCAAGAGGAATCAACATTTAGTTATAAAATCAGATAATTTTTTTAAAAGACAGAATTGAGGTAGACTGGATGAATTGGGATGATGAGATTGAACGTCTTATAAAAAGTGATTTCTTTTTTAAAATGGGAGAAACTGAACAAATAGATCATGTTATCTTTATAAAAAACGTCAATGAAGCTTTTATAAATCCTACGGAAGAAGCTTTTGAGAATCTATATAAAAAAATGAATTGGCTTCCGTCGTCTATGAGCGATAAAGATCCATTTTATGGGGATCTTAAAGTTCCAGAGGAACTTGTAGATTATAGGAAAAGGGTTAGCCAAATTATATTCCAAAAGGCAAAAGAGATGGATAAAAGCCTGTTTGTATCTGGAGCGCATGATTTTTCAAATGTTGCTAAAATGGAAATGGCCTTTGCTTTTAGACAATATTTAATAGAAAAGTCCTTGTCGCTAGGGTCTTATTGGGAAAATATTGTTAACTTGTATTATATGGGACATTGGCCGATAGGGTATTTTGAAGGGATCCTGTTTGCCATTTAAGATAACATGATTAAAAGTAAATACAAAAGTATGAGGCTTTGCTAGAGATTTATTCTGACCTATCAAATGTTTTTCAAGAATCAAGCACCCTTTAGCTAACGAGAGAGTGAGAACAATGAGTAACTTAAAAAAGAAATTATCCTTGTTAAAAGTGAAAAGACGAATCAATCAGTTGAAGGGGATTAAGGATGTCCATTTTCTGACCGATAAACCTAAAGAAATTGCTTGGTATGCTGGGGAGTTAAATCCTATAGACTCTCCTCTTCCTTGCCTTTATGAGTTTCCTCTTGCCCACACTACTCAAGATTTAAGTAGGTCAATTCAAAGTCTTGTTGGCAATAGCAGTCGGTTTATCCTAGTTTTTTGGGAGTTTTCACCAGTTTACGTTTTGTTTCAAATGGAGTCTTTGGATTACTTTTTACCTTCTTATTTTAGTGAATTTTCTACCAGAGACTTGACGCTATTCTTTAAAGACCAGGAAAAAGTATTGGATCTCCATTTAGCGGAGGATAAAGTAGAAGTGAGAGTCTTGGAGAATAAGGCTAAGAGCCCGTAGATTCTATAAATTGAAAATGAATATAGAATTAGTCGATGAAAGAGGCAAAAAGGAAAGAATGCCATTCTTGGAGAGACAAATGGTAAAGGAAGATTCTAATGTGTGAAAAAGAATATTATTATTATGGCAATAGTGAGTTTATGACAGGCCTAGGAGTTATTTATACAGAGTTTACTGGTCAGCGTGCAAGTCGACAAATTAACGTTTTGAATGGGCACTCTTATGCTTCCTCTTGCCTACAGGATTATGTTCCAGAAGTAGGGTTTCTACTCTATGATGGTCGAAAAGATGAGTTGGATCTATCAGATTCCATCAAGATTAGTCAAGAGGAATTTGAACGAATTTGGGCTCAGGCTGTCGCTAGCGGTCAGAATGATACGTAATCGTCAGTTGAAAATAGCCAAATATAATCCCAAAAATGTGAGAGGAGTCTAATAATGATGTTCAATTTGTTGAAGGAATTTGTAGAAGTCTATCGTAGAAACAAGGGCTTAGGAGAGCTTGTATTTACTAGTGACTGTCTCCATGTCGAAAAGCCAGATTTGTCTGGTCAATTGAAAGAGTTCTACCAACATTTGAGCTTTGAGGAAGAAGCTTATTTTAGAGGAGCTCCCTATGATCTTGCTCTAATTCCTCTCCCTCTATGTGAAGCTGCATCAGAAGGATGGCAGGATCCTAGCTGGAAAGAGAGTTATGTGGTTTTTGCTCACATGATGGGCGACGAGCCAATCTTTTGTGATCTAACTAGCGAGCTTAGTCCAGTATTTGGCAAGATTCCTGGAAATTCTAAGCTCTATAGCTTAAGCCCCTCTTTATCTACTTTCTTGTCTACCTATAGTCAGATGAAAGAGCTAGAAATCACCAAATTTGAGAATGACATCTACATTGATGAGGACTTGTCGGACTATAAAGAAGGTTTTCTAACAGGAATCATGACTATTATCGAAAAGCAACTTCCTGAAGCCTATCGAAAAGACTTTATTGAATTTATGCTTGGCTAAAGCCAAAAATGGAGAGATGAGAAGCAAATGAAAATGAAGAATTTTTTAAAATGTTGTGAGGATCTGGTCATACAAGAAAGTGGAGCCTCAGCTTTTGAACTAGAAAAACTCAAAGCCAGACAGTTTCCTCAAGCTCACCTGGATTTGCTCTCCATGACCAATGGCTTGGAGTTTTATGGTGGCTATTATCGCTTGTTTGGGACGGATTCTACTCAAGCTATTACGCTAGATTCCTGGAATTCGGATGAGGTATGGAAAGACGTCTGGAGAGATTATGTATCAGACTACTATTTTTTTGGTATGTCTGCTATTGGAGATCAATTCGCTTATAGATTGAAGGATGGGAACATTCAAAGTCATCAAGTTTATTATTTAGATGGGATTACTATGGATGTTATCGAGATCTACGACAGTTTTGAAGCGTTTTTTGAGAGGGAATTTGTTCTGAAAGCCCAAGGTGGGATGGAATCTATTTTTGTTTCTGCTAGGGAACGATTTGGAAATCTAGACCTCTCCAGAAGCTGTATTTATTCCCCTTCCTTAATGATAGTGAATGATCCAAGTGTTGAAAATCTCATGCTTTTACCAACAAAGGATGTCATGACCATCAATGGGGATTTGTTTGTTCAATTGTCTGATTCAGAGGAGTCTATTACGAAACTAGAGCAATATCTAGACGCTTCGGGTAGAGCCAGAGTCAAGGTCATTTTTGATCGAGATTGAGCAAGCAGGATATAGTTTATTTAGAAAAAATACTCTGAAGATTCGTGATTTTAACCTTTTGGCGACAAGCGATGATTTAGTCTTCTAGTCAGGGTGTCATTGTAAAATGATTTAGGTTGAAAATAGAAAACGAAGCATTTTATTCATGAAAAGAGGTGAATAATGACCAGTTTAGATAAATATTTAGAGATCATTAAAAAAGGATTTTCCGAAAGAGAGAATCTAATGGCAATGGAGCCTCTGCATTCTATTGAAGAGATTGCACCATTATTGGATGAAACATTGACTTATAAAGAATTCATCAATATCAATCGCTTATTAAGACAAAAGTACATTGTCGAAAACCCAGAGGATATGCTGAAAGATGTGGATTTTAATCAGCTTTCTTTACCTAGCAATACGAGAGTGATTTACTTGATGGGAAGTAAATCTGACGTGCTAGACTTTTCAACATACGAACAATTAGAAAAAATTTTATTAGTTGGGGCTAGAAAAGTAAGAAAGATCATCTTACCCCAAAATGATTGTGTGAAAGCTCTAGGGATTTCTTCTATGACAAATTTGGAAACGATAGAGAACATTTCTTTTCATAAAGGCATGCGTTATCTGCACTTTGATTATAGTGTAAAGTTGCCAAACTTTTCTTTTATTAGAGATTTAAATCAGTTGCTCTATCTTTCATTTACGTCAAATAAAATATTACCAGAATTGGATTTTATCCATCCATCTAGTGAGCTCCGTTTTTTAGATTTTGTTGACACGTCTATTTTTAACTACGCATCAACAGTTAGCTACTTGAAGAGTCTGAAACATCTTCGATTTTTAACAACGGGAAGAACGAATCAAAAGCAAAGAGATCTTCTTAGAAGAGAATTACCACATGTTTGCATGCGAGAGGGGTAAAAAAATGCCTTTAATACAGCTTTTTATGACCTATGTTTTCAGGATAAACGAACTATTAGTCCCGTTGTTTAAGCAGAAGGATATATGAGCCATACGAATCTAGCAAAAGAAACCTTACTCCAGTTTATGCAGTCCATGTATTCTTGGGAGAGAAAAGCCACTAGGAGACTAAGAAACCAAGCCGATAAAGAGATGTTGAAGGATGAATTAGCTGCTATATTTGATCAGTTTTGTAGATCTAAAAAAACACTCAGAGCAAGGGAAGTATCTATATCTGTTCGATTTCCATTTGACTATAAATTAGAAACGCATCCTATCGTTGCTGAAGAGCATGATGGGAATCAAGCTTATTTCTATATCAAGGAGAATCGTTCTGGTTTAGAAACTCTCTATCGTTTTCGAATGGTGTTTCAAGAAGGACGATGGTGGATTGATAAGAAAGAATGGCTTGGTGATGGGAAGTGGATCAATTCTTCCTTGTGATATACTGAAGAATGTAGGAAGACAGGAAGAAATGTGTTTCAAAAGACAGTGGTAGTCTAAGTGTAAGTAATGAAATGTTAGAGGTCAATATGAATAAAACACTTTCAAATCAAAAAAGAAAATTAACAACCATTAGAAATCAAGTACTAAAGGCGAGAGATTTTCACTTAGAGGCAGAAAACCGATCTAATACTGAAGCCATTTTAACAGCTCTAAAATCTGATAAGAAAAGCGTTAAAGTTAACTACGAAGAAAATGGTGAGGTAAGATCATACCTGTATGATCACTTAGATATGATTGATTCTATAAGTCCTTATCCTCTAGTCTCTAATTTTATAGAAAACAAGACATCTGAAACCTATCAATCTTTGCTAAATGGCTGTTTTTGTTCTGTAATGGCAGATATGGCTTCTGCTAAATACTTGGCTAGAGGGGGCTCAAACTTTGATACAGATATTTGTTTAAATATCTTATTTGCCCTTGCCTATTTGGATGATACTTATGTAGAGTTTTTAATTGATAAATTAGCCTATTTTAAAGAAGCCCAAGTTGAAAAAGGGAAAAAAATTATTTTCTTTTCAGCAAAGAGTTTATTGCCCTTAGTCGTTTTTCTTTATGGAAATGGTGAGGGTGCTCGACTTGCTAACCTACTGGAGAATGCTTGTGATGCCAAATATCACCCCTTGGACACGAATCCTTATCAGAATGTGAATGATGCCTATAAACAGGTTATGGATACTATTTTTTCAGAGGACGATGATGTTTTTAGAGAAACAATTTTATCCATGTGTGATTATCATTTAGCGAACACCAGAGATAGTCATTTAGTAGACTTCAATACCTTACTATGGCAATATTTCCCAATCGAAATCTTAGTTTTATTAAAAGAACGTCAGAAAAAAGGTCTCTCAATAGATGGAATTAGGCATCCCTTGTTTGATGACTTTTTGCCCTATTTCATGGATGACTTTCAGTTAACCGAGCAAAACAAGATGATTCTAGGAACGATCTTAGACTAGTTGTGTAGAATAGATGGAGACCGTCAATAACCCATGCAATCGCAAGATATTGTAGGAATCACCTATATCCATATAGATTTCTAGGAAAATGCAATGAGGAACTTTCCACATCCTTTTAGAAATAGAGGTAAAGAAATGAAAGAGGCCAAAGAACTCTTCGTAAAAAATGGCTTTTCGCGACTAAAGCGAACCCATAACTATTATAAAATTGATCATGATTTTTATACGGTCATCTATTTTCAACGAAAATCAGATGGTAGTGCCTATTTTGTGAATGTTGGCCTTCACCCCCTCTTTCTGGACGCGGGACTGTTAGAAGAAGTGGATTGTGCTTTACGGACGCGATTAGGTTCTATCGATCTTAGAAATGGCATGGATCAAGCTGAATTGGAAAAGGCTGTCCAAGAGGCCATTGATTTTACTGCTCAGTATGCGTCGTATCCTACCGTATTTTCGAGCATAGATCCCGAGAAGGATCTTGAGAAGGATTGGTTGTTAAAACAATTCTCTATCACCAAAGTGAACTTATGCAGATTGTATGTTGAGTATTATGATTCAATCGATTCTAAGAAGTTGGCTTTAGATTTTGCAAATTATGGCTTATCCATTACACCTAAGATTGCTTCTGTTCCTAAAAACTTCTTTAAAACCTATATTCGTTCGGGAGAAATTATCAAAACTACTTATTAGGGCGGAGTGAAAGTGCGGATTTACTGATCAATATCCTGACGAAAGAAACCGGTAGGAGAAAAGGAATGAATGTAAAAGAACTAATCGAAGAGGTTGAAAATGATGTCAAGTTAGCAACCTACATCAGTCTTGTACCAAAAAAGAATAAGAAAACCCAAGCTACCTATCTCGAATCGCTAAATCATCTGGCCTATTTACTTTATCTGGATGGTCAAGAAGAAATGTCTAAGAAATTATTAGATAAGATCATACAAGTTCCATTTGAAGGGAATTATAACACTTGGACCTTTGTTGCTAGCTCTCTGGTTTTATTGGCCTATCTGGAAAGAGAGACAGAACATCAGGTATTCGTCTATAAGAAACTCCTTTTATCCCCATTAGAACAAGGAGAGGAATCCACTCAAAACATAAGAAGGAGAGTTCATCAGAGATTTTTGAATGGTGATAGCTTGGAGCAAAAGCTTGCAAAAATCGAGCAAGCTTCAAGTCCTGAATCAGAAATGGAACGCCGTCTGCTATTCTTAACAGATCTACTGAAAATTTACCTCTTTATCACTGAGTCAACTTGTGAAGAGACAAATATTCAGGCAAAAATTGAAGAGAATATGGAGATACTGAAGAAGTATATCAAGGAACATGAAATCTATAGCCTCTTTCCTTTTAAGGGATAAGATGAGCTGACAATCTTTGACTTTTAGAAAAGAGTAGAATATGGAAATCAAAAATCACTTTGGCGTCTATGGAGTCTGTCTTCAAGACGGGAAATTGCTTTGCATTGAAAAAACAAGAGGCCCTTATCAGCATCGTTTTGATCTACCGGGTGGTAGCCAGGAACTAGGAGAAGGGCTGACTGAAACCCTCAAGCGAGAAGTTCTGGAAGAGACGGGCTATACGATTAGCAGATACGCTAATCCTAGGATGTATGACGTGCTGGTTCAAGAAGAGGGGAAAGATTTTGCTGTACATCATATCATGGCCTTTTATGATATCGTACTCGATTTCGAGAGCTCTCAACAATCCCTTCCTCAGGAGGTTCTTGATGGAAGCAATGATTCAGCAAATGCAGTTTGGTTGAATGTGGAAGAAATTACTGCAGACAATGCTTCTCCTTTAGTATTGAAGGTAAAGGCGGAGTTACGAGGATTTCCAGAATTAGAACTGACAAGCTACAGAAATTGGAAGGTAAAATAGAGGGAGAATGGAACTATTTAAAACATGGAAGAAATATATGGTTCTCTATGGTCTTAAATCTCAAATCGGGACTGTTTATCGAAACAGTGATAGGACAACGAGCTTTTATGATATTGGGAATTTTCTATACCTAGCAGGGGAGTTGGATTCCAGATTTTGGGAAGATTTTGTTAGGCAATATGGTTTAGATTATAAGATTATTATTTCAGAAGACACTAGGTGGCAAGATTTTCTGCATCGGCAAGTGGGGCTAATTTCCTTTACTCGCTATTCTTTTAAGGATAAGGCAAATTTTAAAGTTGAATTTCTAAATGATTTAGTTACTCATTTAGAGGAAGGTTACAATATTGTGCCTATTGATAATCGTATTTATAACTGCCTTTCTGAGGAATAATGGTCACAAGATTTACAAGGGGATTTTGAGTCCTACCAGGATTTTGCTTTAAAAGGTGGATTTGGCTTTGTTATTCTTAAAGATAATGAAGTGATTGCTGGGATTTCCTCAGGTTTAGTTTACCATGGAGCAGTTGAAATGGAAGTTGCAACTAGACCAAACGAACAAGGAAATGGATTTGCTAAAAAGCTTGGTGCTGCAATGATTCTAGAAAGTTTAAATAGAGATATGTTTCCACTTTGGGATGCTCATAACGAGGCTTCCAAAAAAGTAGCAGAATTTTTAGGATACGAGTTAGTTGAACCTTATGAAGCTTTTGAACTAGAGGAAAGTATCATATAATGATATCTGATATTGTATCTTTTAAGACGAGGTGAATGAACATGCAAAATCAACTAGGTCTTAGTGGCGAAAAAATTGTTGAAAAAGTTTATCTCCATTTATTACACCACGTCGGCTTGATTCGTGGGGAATACTTGTTGAGAGAACTAAACCAAAACATACTATTACCAAATTGTCAGCAATTTGTGAAAGATTATCTAGACACTATTTGTCATTTGTACTCAGATGAAGAAGTCTGGTATCGCTTTTCAGAGTTAACAAATGCAGAAGCAAATATTCTAGACGGGACTAAAGAGTATTTTGACGAACGCCACCCCTTATTTGGATACAGAGGTATCAGGCGTTTGTTGGCGTGTCCAGATGAATTTCAGGCTGAGATAAATGTTGTTACCGAAGTTTTTCAAACCAATCCCAATCTGTCTGTTATTTTTCCTTTTGTCAATGATGCCGAACAATTAAAACAAGCTATTACAGTATTGCGTCAGTATGGTTTTACCGGGAAAGTTGGCACGATGATTGAATTACCATCAGCTTATTTCGACTTGGACAGGATACTGGAAACTGGTATTTCAAAGATTGTAGTTGGAATGAATGATTTAACTTCTTTTATTTTTGCGACTGTGAGAAACAGTCAATGGCATGATATGGAAAGTCCAATTATGTTAGATATGTTGAGACAGATGCAGGATAAAGCAAGGAAGAACAAGATTGATTTTGCTGTAGCAGGCTATCTGAATACTTCTTTCATACAAAAAATGAATCAGATGGGTATCGAATGTATTCTCCATTACAGCTCTATTCCAGAGATTTTTGATTTAGAAATTGACCATCCAGACCATCTTAAACATATAAAAGAAGAAAGTAAAAAATTACAAAGGAGAACCCATGACACCTCAAGAAATGTGGAATGCCTACAAGCAAATCAACCCCTCTATCGGAGATGAGATAGACGCCTGGGCTTTTGGAGCGGAACCAGACCTTTTAGCGGAACTGGTCTTTAAAGGCGAAAAAACAGCAACAGCCTCAGCTTACGACCTCTACGCATTAGAGGACGAACCCCTTCCCCAAGAAGGGACTTTCGATGTCATTTTAGATAGTCAAGATCAGGCTGTCTGCATTGTCGAAGTCACAAAGGTTTCCGTTCAGCCTTTCCATCAAGTTTCAGCTGAACATGCCTATAAGGAAGGTGAAGGAGACAAATCTTTAGCCTATTGGCGTCAGGTTCATGAAGACTTTTTCAAAGACTGCTTAGGAGAAGCAGGTCTGACGTTTACACCTGACAGCAAGGTGGTTTTAGAAGAATTTCGCAAGGTTTATCCATTATAGATACGCTCTCCTTTTTGGAGAGTTTTTTGGTTTGGGTCTTATTTTCCAAAAGGGGTGAAAAATGGTATAATAAGTACGATATTGTACAGAAAAGAGAAATGTTATGCCAAATTATGCCATTATTTTAGCAGCGGGGAAAGGTACCCGTATGAAATCAGATCTGCCCAAGGTTCTTCACAAGGTTGCTGGGATCTCTATGTTGGAGCATGTCTTCCGTAGTGTTGGAGCCATCTCACCTGAAAAGACTGTAACGGTTGTGGGCCACAAGGCGGAATTGGTGGAGCAAGTATTAGCTGGACAAACAGAGTTTGTCAAACAAACCGAACAATTGGGAACTGGTCATGCGGTAATGATGGCAGAGCCAGTCTTGGAAGGTCTTGAAGGGCACACCCTTGTCATCGCAGGAGATACACCTTTGATTACGGGTGAAAGCCTCAAACACTTGATCGACTTTCATATCAACCACAAGAATGTGGCAACGATTCTGACAGCCGAAGCAGCCAATCCATTTGGCTATGGTCGGATTGTCCGTAATGACAATGCGGAAGTGCTTCGAATTGTCGAGCAAAAAGATGCGACAGATTTTGAAAAGCAAATCAAGGAGATCAATACAGGAACTTATGTCTTTGACAATGCGCGTCTCTTTGAAGCTTTGAAAAATATCAACACAAACAATGCCCAAGGTGAATACTATATCACGGATGTCATCGGTATTTTCCGCGAATCTGGTGAAAAAGTCGGGGCCTATACGCTCAAAGATTTTGATGAAAGTCTTGGGGTTAACGACCGCGTGGCCCTTGCAACAGCAGAAAGCATCATGCGTCGTCGCATTAACCAAGCCCACATGGTCAATGGGGTGAGCTTTGTCAATCCGGATGCGGCCTATATCGATGTCGATGTTGAGATCGCACCAGAAGTGCAAATCGAAGCCAATGTTACCCTGAAAGGCCATACAAAAATTGGGGCTGAGACAGTTTTAACCAATGGAACCTATATTGTGGATAGTGAAATTGGGGCAGGTGCCGTTATTACCAACTCCATGATTGAAGAGGGGCGGGTAGCCGATGGCGTAACGGTAGGACCATATGCTCATATTCGCCCAGGATCTAGCCTCGCCAAAGATGTCCATATTGGAAACTTTGTCGAAGTCAAAGGTTCGTCTATTGGCGAAAATACTAAAGCAGGTCATTTGACCTACATCGGCAACTGCCAAGTCGGCAGCAACGTCAACTTTGGTGCAGGAACCATCACGGTGAATTATGATGGCCAACACAAGTTTAAAACGACAATTGGAAACAATGTCTTTGTTGGCTCAAATTCGACCATCATTGCACCAGTTGAATTGGGCGACAATTCCTTAGTCGGTGCTGGATCTACCATTACCAAGGATGTTCCAGCTGACGCGATTGCGATTGGTCGTGGTCGTCAAGTGAATAAAGAAGAGTATGCCCTTCGCTTGCCACACCATCCTAAAAATAAATAGGAGATTCTCATGCAATTTGAAGAAAAAACCATTGAGCGCAAGGAGATTTATCAGGGACCGATTTTCCAAGTGGTCACTGATCAAGTAGAACTACCCGCTGGAAAAGGCCAAGCGCAGCGTGATTTAATCTTCCATAACGGAGCAGTAGCGGTTTTGCCGATCACAGAAGATGGGAAAACGATCTTGGTCAAGCAGTACCGCAAGGCGATTGAACGGACCTCGGTGGAGATTCCAGCAGGGAAGTTAGAAAAGGGAGAAAATGCAGACCCTAAAGCGGCTGCTCTGCGCGAATTGGAAGAAGAAATTGGCTACACAGCGGATCTAGAGTTGTTGTATGATTTTTATTCTGCCATTGGATTTTGTAATGAGCGGATCAAACTTTATGGTGCGACCAACTTGAAAAAGGTGGAAAATCCACGTCCACAAGATGCGGATGAGACCTTAGAGTTATTAGAAGTGACCTTGAAGGAAGCTAAAGATTTGATCCAAACTGGCGAAATCTGTGATGCCAAGACCATCATGGCCATCCAATATTGGGACTTAATCAATAAATAGAGGAGGATCCGATGGGAAAACCTTTATTAACCGATGAAATGATTGAACGAGCAAGGCGAGGTGAGGACATCACCGGTCCTAAAATGGTTGATGCTGAAGAGACGAAAATTATTCGGACAGACCACAGAGGATTTGGCTATGAACGTCCTATGAGAGAGAGTCGTATGGAGCGTCCACAAGAGCGTTATTCTCAGGATACTGTGCAGATCCAAGTGGAGCCCACAGTGACCAAGAGTCGTCGCATTGAAGAACGCAAACAAAGTGTGGTCCAATCCAAACTCAATAAGATTTTGTTCTGGATCATTGTGCTCCTCATTGCCTTGATCATTGCTATTTGGCGTCTATAAGGTCGTCACAAGGAGAGAAAAGACATGAAAATTGGAATTATCGCAGCCATGCCTCAGGAGTTGAAGATCTTGGTTGAAGCCCTTGAAAATGGTGAAAAGCATCTACGTCTTGGAAAAGTCTACTATACAGGATCGATTGGTCGCCATGAGGTCGTTTTGGTTGAAAGTGGTATCGGAAAAGTCATGTCTGCTATGAGTGTAGCAGTCTTGGCCAATGATTTCAAAGTGGAAGCCATTATCAATACGGGTTCTGCAGGTGCCGTTGCCCCAGGGATGGCTGTTGGAGATATCGTTCTTGCGAACAAATTGGCCTATTATGATGTGGATGTGACAGCCTTTGGCTATAAGTATGGTCAAATGGCAGGTCAACCGCTTTACTTTGAATCCAGTCGCTATTTTGTATCAGAAATGAAAAAAGTTCTGGAAGAAGAAGCTGCAACCACGCATGTGGGCTTGATTACAACAGGAGATAGCTTTATCGCGAGTGAAGAAAAAGTCGCAGCCATTCGAGAGCATTTCCCAGAAGTATTGGCAGTTGAGATGGAAGGAGCAGCTATTGCTCAGGCCGCTCATGCAGCTGGACGTCCCTTCATGGTCATTCGCGCCATGAGTGATACGGCAGATCACGCAGCCAATGTCTCATTTGATGAATTTATCGTAGAGGCTGGCGAACGCTCTGCTCAAACCCTGATTACCTTCTTGAAGAGATTGGTGTAAAAAAAATATAGGGAAATTGAACATGTATCGTGAATCGTATTTTGATGGAGGCCTATTTTCATATATTGGCCATGTTTTATTAGCAACCTTCATTACAGTATTTACTTTTGGGATTTGTGCACCTTGGGGCGTGTGCATTATGTATAACTGGAAGGTCAAGCATACCGTGATTGATGGTCGTCGTCAGTACTTTGACGGCACGGCTATGCAGTTATTTGGAAATTGGATCAAATGGTGGTTCTTTACCATCATTACATTTGGGATCTATGTGTTCTGGTTAAATATCAAGGTCACTCAATGGATTACCAAGCATACTCATTTTATAGACTAATTGAAAAGGACTCGTCTACGGACTAGTCCTTTTTTGAAGCCGATTCTTTCAGAAATAGGGAACTTTCATGCTATAATAAAGACTAGTAATGTAAAGGAGAGAATATGGTTTTATCAAAGAAACGGGCACGACATGTGATTGAAGAAATTATCGCCCTCTTTCCAGATGCCAAGCCAAGTCTGGATTTTCGTAATCATTTTGAATTACTAGTAGCAGTCATGCTCTCAGCTCAGACGACAGACGCGGCTGTTAACAAAGCGACACCAGGTTTGTTTGCGGCTTTTCCAACCCCGCAAGCTATGGCAGCAGCAAGTGAAGCTGATATCGCCAAGCATATTTCTAAATTAGGTCTCTATCGAAATAAGGCCAAATTTCTAAAAAAATGTGCCCAACAATTGTTAGACAACTTTGATGGGCAAGTGCCTCAGACTCGTGAAGAGTTAGAAAGTCTAGCAGGAGTAGGACGCAAGACAGCAAATGTGGTCATGAGTGTAGGTTTTGGCATTCCAGCTTTTGCTGTCGATACCCATGTGGAGCGGATCTGCAAGCACCATGATATCGTCAAGAAATCAGCGACGCCATTGGAAGTTGAAAAGCGGGTCATGGATGTTCTGCCAAAGAGCGAATGGCTAGCGGCCCATCAAGCCATGATTTATTTTGGACGGGCCATCTGCCATCCTAAAAATCCTGAATGTGACCAGTATCCACAACTCTATCATTTTGATTAGGAATCAGTTCCTCTGCTCGAAAGAGCAGAGGTTCTTTTTTTGTAATGAAACGTATATTTATTAAAAGGATTGAAAGGTGATATCTATGTTGGATCTGGTGGTAGGTGCCTAGACTCGCCTATCTAGCTTCTTTGAGATCGATTTCAAGATGCTTTTTCTTTATATCTTATTATATTCATTCAGAAATAACGAACTTTTTTAAAATAAATTTGGTTTTTTTAAAGAAATAGTGTATAATGGTAGAAAATCTAACATAAGGAGATAGTGATGAAAGCAAAAAAACTGTTAGCTCTTGCAGGAGTTTCTGTTGCAGGTGCCTTTCTCTTAGCAGCGTGTGGCGGTGGTAGTAGCAATCAAGCAACTTACTCATTCGTCTATTCAGCAGATCCAAATACCTTGGATTACATCGCTGCAACTCGTACAACGACTTCAGATGTCACAAGTAACCTTGTAGATGGTCTTCTTGAAAACGACCGATACGGAAACTTTGTGCCAAGTCTAGCAGAAGATTGGACTGTCTCTGAAGATGGATTAACCTATACTTACAAACTTCGTAAGGATGCCAAATGGTATACGAGTGAAGGGGAAGAATATGGTGCTGTAACGGCTCAAGACTTTGTTACAGGGATCAAACACGCGGTTGAGTCTAAATCAGAAGGTCTCTTCTTGATTCAAAATTCGATCAAAGGTTTGGATGCCTACGTAAAAGGGGAAACCAAAGACTTTAACACAGTTGGAGTCAAAGCCTTAGACGACCACACCATCCAATATACTTTGGTTCGTCCAGAAAGCTTCTGGAATTCCAAAACAACCTCAGGTGTTCTTTTCCCAGTTAATGCGGATTTCTTGAAATCTCAAGGAAAAGATTTTGGTTCGTTGAAACCTAGTAGCATCTTATACAATGGTCCATTCTACTTGAAATCATTGACTTCAAAATCTGAAATTGAATTGGTCAAGAACAAAGACTATTACGATGCGAAAAATGTTCATATCGACAATGTCAAATTGACCTTTAACGATGGATCAAATCCAGATTCTATCATTAAGAACTTTGAAAAAGGTCAATATTCCTTTGCATCTGTTATGCCAAACAGTTCGACGTATAAGAGCGTTAAGAAAAACTTTGGCGACAACATTGTCTATGGTTTGCAATTGGGAACATCCTACTATCTTGGATTCAACTTGGACCGTCAAAAGTATAACCACACTGCCAAAACAACGGATGAACAAAAAGCTTCTACCAAGAAAGCAATTCTAAACAAGGACTTCCGTCAAGCGGTGAACTTTGGCTTTGACCGCAAATCATATGCGGCACAAGTATCTGGATCTGATGCGGCTGAAAATACCCTTCGTAGCACTTTGGTGCCACCAACTTATGTCCAAGTCAATGGAGAAGATTTTGGTAAAGTCGTTGAAAAACAATTGGTTACCTATGGGGATCAATGGAAGGGTGTGAGCCTGGCCGATGGTCAAACGAGCCTTTACAACCCAGAAAAAGCCAAGGCTTCATTCGCGAAAGCCAAAGCTGAATTGCAAAAACAAGGAGTTCAATTCCCAATTCATTTGGACTACATTGTCAGCCAAGTGGACAACAGCATGGTCCAACAAGCTAGTTCCTTCAAACAATCTGTAGAGTCAGCGCTTGGTGCAGACAATGTCGTTGTGGACCTTCAAAAGGTATCGGATGATGATTTCCAAAATATCACCTACTTCAGCGATACAGCGGCTGCGAGAGATTATGACATCTCAGGCGGTGGTTGGGCTCCTGACTACCAAGACCCATCGACTTACCTCGAAAGTATCAGCCCAGTAAATGGTTCTGTCTTCTACTATCTTGGTATTGATGCAGGTTCAAACAATCCAGCCATTGCAACAGTTGGTTTGGATCAATACGCTAACATGTTGAAAGACGCCGATGCTGAATTGTTGGATCAAGGAAAACGCTATGAAAAATATGCAGCAGCGCAAGCTTGGTTGACAGATAGCTCGATTACGCTTCCAACTGTCTCAAATGGTGGTGCTCCAATGCTTCAACGGACTGTGCCATACAGCCGTGCTGCTTCATGGGTTGGTACAAAAGGAACAGGAACATTCTACAAATACCTTGAAATGTCTAAAGATGTTGTCACTACAAAAGACTTTAACAAGGCCAAAGAAGAATGGTTGAAGAAAAAAGCAGAATCCAATAAAAAAGCTCAAGAAGATCTCAAAGATCACATTGAGAAGAAAAAATAAAATAATCAATCATTGGTCTATCAATGAAGATAAAAAAGTCGGAGCCGTCATGTGAAGGCTCCGGTTTTTTTATGTCTCGAAAGTCAGTCTGTCTCATTCTTTAAGATGAAAGATAAATAAATCACCCGCTATTGAACTGTACTCACAAAAATAGATTTTTGGGTATGGCTCATAGACGGGTGATGATCATTCTATTCACTAAATCTTAAAAAATAGCCATCTGGATCTAAAACTGCAAATTCATGAGGATAGATATACTGTTCACCAACACGAAATTTTCTTTTGTTATACCCTATGCTTTTTAGTGAAAGCGTTTCCTGTTTTAATTTAAATAAACTATAAAAAATGATATAATACATGTGAGTCAACCACTTTAAGGAGAACAATCCTGATGAAAAACAAAATAATATTAAGCTCTGTAATGCTTCTATCTGCATTTATACTAGCAGCATGCGGAAACGGAGAGAAGAAAGCAGCAGAAACTACGGCTGCATCAACGACAAAAGCTCAAACAACAACTCCTGGGTCTTCTTCTGGGTCAAAAGAAATATCCCTTGCAGATACTCAACGTATCGGAAATGAAAAATATGGTTATATCAATATCCCTAAAGATTGGGTCGTACGCACTACTCGAAGTAGCAAAGCGCTCGAATATTTATCACCAGACAAAAACAATGCGTTAATAATGGATTCAAACACTAAAGATACTGTTAAACTTGGCCCCAACGAAACCTTTGACGCAGAGTTACTTGCGAACCGTTTATATAGCTCATTCGGAAAACACAAAAATCGAACTAGTATAGAAGGTGTAAAAGCTATATTTGCCGGTGGGGACGCTTTCTTAATAAAAGTAACAGTTAAAGATGGGAGTACTTTATACGTATGGGTATTCCAAAAAGGAGATAAAGTATACACAATCATAATCCAAGGTTCAGAAGATATGATTAAATCCTTAAGACCTGTTCTCGAGCAATCTTGGGGATTAGATCCAAATATTCCTGGGAAATAATCCCCAAAAGACTAAAAGAGAGTGGGACAGAAATTGGTAATTCGTTAGAATTCGATTTCGTTGTCCCACCTCCGCACAGTTGAGTAGGGCTGTAAAAGCTGATGAAATCAGCGTAGTAGAGCCCACTCAACCACTGCGTCTTGCTCGACAATCCAAAAATAATTGAGAGGCTAGGACTTTTGTCCCAGTCTCTTTCTTTTTTTGTTTCTTTTTCTACTCTAGTGATCTATTTTCTTATTCACTAAATCTTAAAAAATAGCCATCTGGATCCAGAACTGCAAATTCATGAGGATAGATATAATGATCACCAACACGAAATTTTCTTTTAATTAATGGGCGATGAATTGGATAGTTAGACTCGATTACTTTTTGATAGAGTCTAGGGACATCTTTTATGCCGAAGGAGATATTAACTCCACGACCAAAGGGGTAGGTCAGTTCAGCTAGTTCCTCCTTACTCCCCTCCTCTATCATGAGCTGGCACTCTTCAAGAGAAAGAAAGAGGAAGTTCTCTTCTGGTCGCCCGTATTCGATGGTAAAACCCAGTAAATCACAGTAGAAGGAACGGGACTGCTCTAAATTCGATACAATAAACTCAGGAATCACTGCATTGAAATTCATAAAGACCATCCTTACAAATCAATTTCTAATACAATTGGTGTATGATCTTGACGAGCGCCTGAGTCAATCATATCTGAATTAGTGACCTTGTCAGCAATGCGGTTTGAGGTTAACCAATAGTCGATTCTCCAGCCCGTATTGTTGATTTTTGAGGTTTTACTTCGTTGTGCCCACCAAGTATAGCGCTCAGGAACATCACCATGTAGGTGACGAAAGGTATCTGTAAATCCTTTGGCCAAAAGATTTGTAAATCCTTCACGTTCTTCGTCTGTGAATCCTGGTGAACGGCGGTTGCTGGCTGGGTTGGCAAGGTCAATTTCCTTGTGGGCAACGTTGTAGTCCCCAGTTGCAAGGACGGTTTTTTCTTTGTCTAATTCAGCCAAATATTCAGCATACTTAACGTCCCAAATTTGACGTTCTTCCAAACGTTTGAGTCCATCACCAGCGTTAGGTGTGTAGACCTGAGTCACGAAAAATTCATCAAATTCCAAAGTAATGATCCGACCTTCCAAGTCCATGGTCGAAGGAGCTCCGATTTCTGGGAAAGTCACAACTGGTGTGAGCTCTTTTTTATAGAGGAACATGGTTCCAGCGTAGCCTTTACGAGCCGGTTCTTGAGAAGAGCGCCAGGTGTTTTCGTAGCCAGGGAAGAGCTCCTCAAGGATTTCGAGGTGTTTTTTAGTAGGACCTTTGGCGGATAACTTGGTTTCTTGAATGGCAATGATATCCGCATCCTCAGAAACCAAGGTTTGGAGGACTTCTTGAGAGAGTTTGGCGCGTGCTGAATCACTAGTTAATGCAGCATTAAGCGAGTCGATATTCCATGAAATGAGTTTCATTGTATTTCCTTTTCTTGACATGATAGATAATTTTATTATAACAAAAAATATATTTTTTTCTGATTAGAATGCCTTGAATTCTTCCCTGAAATCTATTATAATAGCTTGAATTCATTTGGAGAAAGGGAGTTCATTATGAAATTTTACTCTTATGACTATGTATTGAGTCAGATCAGTCAGCAAAATTGGGTGACTATTGGGATCTCTGGTTTGCTCATTCTACTGACTGGTTTTTTTGCGGTGAAAGCTTATCGGGATAAGCACGATAGCAAATTCCGTGAATTATCCATTATCTCGATTTTGACTCTGGTTGCAGTGGTCTTGATCGGCATCAGCAATTTCCAAAATAGTCAAAGTAATAATGACCAATTCCAACGGTCTCTGCATTTTATTGAGGTCATCTCAAAGGAGTTGAATGTCAAAAAAGAAGACGTCTATGTCAATACTTCAGCAGCCACAGATGGGGCGATCCTGAAAGTTGGAGAAGTTTATTACCGGGCTATCGCAGGCTCTGACCCAGATAGCTACCTATTAGAAAAGATGGATCTGTATAAAACAGATGTAGAACTTGTGGAGGTGAACAAATGATAGTAAATTTTTTAAACATCTTGATTAAATTAGCTTTGGGCTTGATTTCCTTGGTATTTGTCATCAATGTGACCGGGAAAGGAAACTTAGCACCAAATTCTGCAGTAGACCAGATACAGAACTTTGTTCTTGGGGGAATTATTGGTGGGGTCATCTACAATAGCTCCATTACCATTCTTCAATACATTGTGATTCTCTTGATGTGGACTATTTTGATCTTACTCTTAAAATGGCTCAATACCAATGTCCGTTTTATGAAGCACTTGATCGATGGCAAACCAACTGTCATTATCAAAAATGGGAAGCTTGATCCGGAAGCTTGTCGATCCAAGGGACTTTCTGCTTCAGACGTTGCCTTGAAATTGCGTTCACAAGGAATTTTCCAATTAAAGGGAGTGAAACGAGCTGTCATTGAACAAAACGGTCAAATGATCGTTGTCCGTGCGGGGGATGAAAATCCTAAATACCCAATCATTACGGATGGTGTGGTTCAGCTTGAAATTTTGGAAACAATTGGGAAAAGTGAAGAGTGGTTGCTAGCTGAATTGGAAAAAGAAGGCTATGACAACGTTTTGGATATTTTCATTGCTGAGTATGACAAAGGAAAAATCAATGTTGTGACTTATTAGAAAAAAAGATTGGGCGAGCAGGTCCAATCTTTTTTCTTCATAAAATTCCAGGAAAGGTCCCTTCCTTTTCTTGAGATACTCTTGGAAAAATAGTAAAATGGAAGGTAAGTGTTGATTAGAAAAGAAGGATAGAACATTTCATGAAGAAGAAAATACGGAAGTTTGAGAATCATTCGATAACACGCAGACTCTATCTGCTGTTTAGTTTGATTTGCCTTCTTTTTTTGGTTCTGATTGCCCGACTTGGCTATATGCAGATCTCTCACCAAGCCTACTATACGGATAAATTGGCAAAAGCTACCAAAAAGACGGTCAAACAAGGGAGTGTGCGAGGGCAAATTTATGATGCTTCTGGTAAGCCCTTGGTGGAAAATGTGGGAAAACAAGTCTTGACCTTTACGCGGGATCGTAAAATGACGGCCCAAGAAATGCGAGAGACAGCTGGAAAACTCTTGCAGTATGTCGATGTAGAAAATCCTCAAGTGACCGAACGGCAAGAAGTGGATTACTATCTAGCCAATACAAAAGTCTACCAAGAGGTCGTAGAGCACCTGCCTGAGAAAAAGAAATTTGATACCGATGGCAATCGTCTACCAGAAGCTAAAATCTATCAAGCGGCAGTGGACAGCATTGACCCTTCAAAACTCGGTTACACAGATGATGAGAAAAAGATTATCTATCTTTATAGCCAAATGAATGCTGTGGAGAATTTTGCCACCGGAATCATTACGACACAAGCACTAGGAGCTGAGCAGATTGCGACCATCGCGGCTGACAGTCAGGACCTTCCTGGAATTGCGATTACGACCAGCTGGGATCGCAAGGTTTTGGATACTCCTTTAGCTTCTATCATCGGAACGGTTTCGACTGAGCAGGCAGGACTTCCAGCAGAAGAAGTCGAGGACTATGTCAAAAAAGGTTATGCCCTCAATGACCGGGTTGGAACATCTTATCTCGAAAAGGAATACGAAAACGTCCTTCAAGGAAAACGCAGTGAAAAAGAAATTCTTCTGGATAAGAATGGCAATATAGAAAAAGTGGTCGACGTTTCAAAAGGAGCTAAGGGGGAAAACCTCAAGCTCTCGATTGACTTGGATTTCCAAAAAGGGGTGGAAGATATTCTCCGCTCTGCCTTTAGCGCAGAGTTGCAAGCTGGAAATGCGACCTACTCCGAAGGTGTCTATGCTGTAGCCCTTGAGCCTGATACAGGGAAAATCCTTGCCATGGCAGGGATCAAACACCAGGCTGGTAGTCAAGATCTATCAGCAGATGCGTTGGGAACAGTGACCAACGTCTTCGTTCCAGGATCTGTGGTCAAAGGAGCAACCTTAACTTCTGGATGGGAAAATGGAGCCATTTCTGGGAATCAGGTTCTGACCGATCAGCCGATTGTTTTTGCAGGATCAGCACCTATCAATTCTTGGTTTACCCAATACGGTAGTCGTTCCATCAATGCGGTGGAAGCCTTGGAATACTCTTCTAATACCTATATGGTTCAAATTGCCCTTAAGATGATGGGGCAACCTTACACTCCCAACATGACCTTACAAGTGGATCAGGTTGAACCGGCTATGAAAAAACTGCGCTCTACTTTTGCGGAATACGGTCTTGGAACATCAACGGGGATTGACCTTCCCAATGAATCGACCGGTTTTATTCCGAAAGACTATACAGTCGGTAATTATTTGACCAATGCCTTTGGTCAGTTTGACAACTATACGCCTATGCAATTGGCCCAGTATGCGGCAACGGTAGCGAATGATGGGAAGAGGGTGAGTCCTCATGTCGTCGAAGGCATCTATGACAATAATGATCAAGGGGGCCTTGGTCAGTTGAAAAAAGCGATCGAAACTAAAGAGCTCAATCAGGTGCATATCTCAGCGGAGGACATGGCTTTGATCAAGCAAGGGTTCTACCAGGTTGCGAATGGTACGAGTGGGTTGACGACAGGGAAAACTGTTGGTCAAGGTGCCAGTGTCTCCATTAGTGCCAAGACAGGTACGGCCGAAACCACAGTCGATGGAGGCAAACAAGCCATTAATACCAATGTGGTGGCTTATGCACCGTCAAACAATCCAAAGATTGCGGTAGCGGTGGTCTTTCCACATAATACCAATCTACAAGCGACGGTCAGTCATTCCATTACGCGTGACATTATCAACTTATACAATCAGAAACACCCCATGAATTAGAGAGGAAACTATGCTTTATCCAGCACCTATTGCAAAATTAATTGACAGCTATTCGAAGTTGCCAGGAATTGGGATCAAAACAGCGACTCGTCTGGCTTTTTACACCATTGGTATGTCAGATGATGATGTGAATGAATTTGCCAAAAACTTACTGAATGCTAAGCGTGAGCTAGGGTATTGCAGTATTTGTGGCAATTTAACCGATGAAGAAACCTGCGAGATTTGTCGAGATGAAACGCGGGATCCATCCCTCATTCTGGTTGTAGAAGATAGCCGGGATGTATCTGCTATGGAGAATATCCAGGAATACCACGGTCGCTATCATGTCTTGCATGGCTTGATCTCGCCTATGAATGGCGTGGGACCCGATGATATCAATCTCAAGAGTTTGATTAGTCGCTTGATGGATGGAACAGTCACTGAGGTCATTGTTGCTACCAATGCGACGGCAGACGGGGAAGCGACATCTATGTATATCTCGCGTGTGCTCAAGCCAGCAGGGATCAAAGTGACCCGTTTGGCACGAGGACTGGCAGTTGGAGCCGATATCGAGTATGCGGACGAAGTGACCTTGCTTCGTGCGATCGAAAATCGGACAGAATTATAAGAGAAGTTCTTTCGAAAGGGCTATCATTGTGGTATACTATCAAGTAAGAAATCAAGGGAACAATTAGGGAGAAACTATGAGCAAACAAGACTTAATCCTGTTGTATGGTGGACGTAGTGCAGAACGTGAAGTATCTGTTCTTTCAGCAGAAAGCGTGATGCGCGCGATTGATTACCAAGCATTTTCGGTTCAAACCTACTTTATTACGCAGTCAGGAGACTTCATCCAGACGCAAGCTTTTGAAGAGAAACCAGCGGATGATGAGAAATTGATGACCAATGAGACAGTGGACTGGTCTAAAAAAGTGGCTCCATCTGCGATTTACAAGGAAGGAGCAGTAGTCTTTCCAGTTCTTCATGGACCGATGGGAGAAGATGGTTCCATTCAAGGCTTCTTAGAAGTCTTGAAGATGCCTTATGTCGGCTGTGGCATCCTAGCTTCCAGTGTTGCGATGGACAAGATCACGACCAAACGGGTCTTGGAGTCTGCAGGAATTCCGCAAGTTCCTTATGTAGCTGTAGTGGAAGGCGATGACGTGGATGAGAAAATTGCTGCAATTGAAGCCAATCTTTCTTACCCTGTCTTTACCAAACCATCCAATATGGGTTCAAGCGTAGGGATTTCAAAATCTGAAAACCAAACAGAGCTTCGGGCTGCTCTTGAATTAGCATTCAAATACGATAGCCGTGTCTTAGTAGAACAAGGGGTTAATGCGCGTGAGATCGAAGTTGGACTGCTTGGAAACTATGATGTGAAGAGCACCTTGCCAGGTGAAGTTGTGAAAGATGTGGCCTTCTATGATTATGATGCCAAATACATCGACAACAAAATTACCATGGCGATTCCAGCTCAATTGGACCCTGAGGTTGTGAAAATCATGCGGACCAACGCAGAAAAAGCTTTTCGTGCAATCGGTGGTTTGGGCTTAGCTCGCTGTGATTTCTTCTATACCGATAAAGGAGACATCTTCTTAAACGAACTCAATACCATGCCAGGATTTACCCAATGGTCTATGTATCCCTTGCTTTGGGACAATATGGGACTCAACTATACAGATTTGATCACCAAGTTAGTAGAGCTTGGAAAAGAAGTCTTCCAAAAACACGAAGCGCATTTGTTGTAAGAAAAGAGAGAGTGGGACAGAAATCGGTAATTCGTTAGAATTCGATTTCGTCGTCCCACCTCCGCACAGTTGAGTAGGGCTGTAAAAGCTGATGAAATCAGTGTAGTAGAGCCCACTCAACCACTGCGTCTTGCTCGACAATCCAAAAACAATCAAGAGGCTAGGACTTCTGTCCCAGCCACTTTTTTTGTGGTCTAGAATATGGTATAATGAGAAGAATTTGATAGGAGCGTCCAAATCTTTGAGGACGCTACGGAGAACTGAGGAGTCGGATATGAATCTCACATTACATGAAGTTGCTCATCTAGTACATGCAAAAAATGATATCAGCCAATTTGAAGATGTGGCCCTCGTCAAGCCGGAATTTGACAGCCGTTTGATTGGGCCTGGAGACCTGTTTGTTCCTTTAAAGGGAGCTCGTGATGGTCATGACTTTATTGAGACTGCTTTTGAAAATGGAGCCGTAGCCACTTTTTCAGAGAAAGTGGTAGAAGGCCACCCTTATATTTTGGTGGAAGATGTGCTGAGTGCTTTTCAAACATTAGCTGCAGCCTATCTTCAAAAGACAAAAGTAGATGTTTTTGCAGTGACGGGGTCAAATGGTAAAACCACCACAAAAGATATGTTGGCACAGCTTTTGTCCACCACCTACCTGACCTATAAAACACAAGGGAACTATAATAACGAAATTGGTCTGCCTTATACGGTTTTGCATATGCCAGAAGGGACAGACAAACTGGTCCTTGAAATGGGGCAAGACCATCTAGGAGATATCCATCTCTTGTCAGAACTGGCGCATCCAAAAGCTGCTATTGTCACCTTGATTGGGGAAGCCCATTTGGAATTCTTTAAAGATCGAAGTGAGATCGCAAAAGGAAAACTCCAGATTGCGGACGGGATGCCAGAAGGTGGTCTTCTGGTGGTTCCCGCTGATCCGATCGTCAATACCTACCTCCCTGAAAATCAAACAGTCGTCCGCTTTGGTCCAGACGAGGAGATTTTTATTACCGAGTTAATCGAGCGAAAGGATAGCTTAACTTTCCGAGCTAATTTCTTAGAAGAAGCGATTGATCTTCCGGTAACAGGAAAATACAATGCGACCAATGCTATGATTGCAGCTTATGTTGCCTTGAAAGAAGGAGTAAGTGAAGCTGCGATTCGTGATAGTTTTGAAACCTTGCAATTAACGCGCAACCGGACAGAATGGAAAAAGGCCAGTAATGGAGCGGATATCCTATCCGATGTCTACAATGCCAATCCAACGGCTATGCGCCTAATCTTAGAAACTTTCTCGACTATTCCTGCTAATCCAAATGGTCGAAAATTAGCCGTCCTGGCAGATATGAAAGAACTAGGGGAGCAATCTATTGATCTGCACAACCAAATGATCCTCAGCCTCTCGCCAGATGTCTTGGATACGGTTATTTTCTATGGCCAAGACATTGCGGGATTGGCTCAGTTAGCGAGTCAGATGTTCCCACTCGGACATGTCTATTATTTCAAGAAGACAGCTGAGGAAGACCAGTTTGAGGACATGGTCAAACAAGTCAAGGAAAGTTTGAAAGAGCAAGACCAAATCCTCATCAAGGGAAGCAATTCCATGAATCTAGCCAAATTGGTAGAGGAGTTGGAGAATGGTAAGTAATAATGTACTGAAGGACATTCAGCGCTTGATTTCAATCACCAATACAGGCTTAGCCTTCTCAAAAGATCCATTTGATCAAGAGCGCTACCAGGATATTCGTGAAATTTTACAGGATCTTGTGAGAGAAACGACTGATCTGAATTCACAAGAATTATCGGATTTGTTTCGACCGACAAACTATTATGACACCCCCTTAATTGATGTTAGGGCTTGGATTGTCAAAGATAGAAAACTTTGTCTGGTGAAAGGTCAGGGAGAAGAGACCTGGGCTTTGCCAGGTGGTTTTGGTGAGGTTGGCTATTCTCCTAAAGAAAATATTTTAAAGGAAATTCAAGAAGAAACGGGCTATGTAGCACGTGTCAATCGGTTGTTGGCAGTATTTGACACCAATCGCTACCAATTGCAAAGCCGCCAATATGTGAAATTGGTATTTGAATGTGAATTGCTGGATGGAAGTTTTCAACAGAATCAGGAAATTTCCGATCTTGCCTTTTTTGAGAGAGAGAAGATGCCTGCTCTTTCTACCAAGCGCAATACAGAAGAACAATTGAATTTCCTTTGGGAGGTTTATGATGGGAAACGAGATTTGTATTGTGATTAAAAACGATCTATAAATTAAAAGGATATAAAAATGACACTTTGGGATTTATTGTTTACGAACCAAAAATCAGCCCCGCCTGAATTTGGGCTCTGGTATTTTTTCCTACCAGCTTCCTTGTTGGTGGTTGGCTACTTTTCTATCAAATATGCGCAGTCAAAAAGCTACCAGCGCTTTTGGTACGGGGCACAATTGATTCAAGTCTTGACCATCAATGCTTGGTATATTCTCGCCCACATGCCTCTGACAGATAATTTGCCTTTTTATCATTGTCGCTTGGCCATGCTTGCGATCCTCTTTGCACCGAGAGGAACCTATATCAAGCAATATTTTGCCTTGTTGGGAGTTCTAGGATCCATCGCGGCCTTGGTTTATCCAGCCTTTGACCCCTTCCCATTCCCCCATATTACCGTGCTCAATCTGATTTTTAGTCACTGGGCCTTGTTTGCCAATAGTTTGATTTACCTGCAAGATTTTTATCAGTCGGAAAAACAAGACAGCCTACGAATTGTTAAGATCACCTTTGGCATGAATGCCGTCATCTTTTTGGTCAACCTCTTGACCAGAGGAGATTACGGCTTCTTACGACGTCCCCCAATCATTGGAGACCAGTTGACTGGT
>OBVV01000055.1_pt1 | contig 67094 bp, 75 predicted proteins | sample 1476221 | NCBI WGS metagenome assembly OBVV01 (sample SAMEA2580029, study PRJEB22360) | human gut metagenome | biome: human gut; feature: human-associated habitat; material: faeces | place: Denmark | collected 2008/2010 | reverse complement strand
AAATCGATACTGGAAAAAACTCTAACTCGGTGGCCAGTTTTTGTTGACCACTTCAATCTCCGATCTCGCCAAGCAGGAAAATGTTGCCACGAAGGCCAGAGAACATACCTCCTTCGTTACTTTTACCGCTATGGCCAGAAGCGCCGCTACGCCGCCCGCTACCACCATCGCCACTTCCAGATGTACGAACGCGTACCGGCTTGCTAATCAGTTGCTGACGTCCGATAACTTCGTCCATCTGCTCACGAACCTTTTTCAGTCCCTCGGCAGCCTGACTCGTTGTGACACCCCAATTACTGAGTCGCTTCGTCGTGGTATTAAGGCGCGTATTCATGCCACTCACGGACGCAGAGGCTTCTTTGACCTCCGTACCAAAGCGGCTTGCGCTTTTGCTTGCATAGGTCGCCCAATCAGAGAAATCATTTAGCTCTGATTGCACTTTACGTAATGACGCGGTGAGTTTATCTACTGAAGAAGTTGTCGTATCGACGCGCTCAATCAGGGCTTTAAGACCAGAATTGAGGCCGGTGATGTTGCCACGCATTTTACGCGTAGCATCTGAAGCAAGCTCAAAACCGGCAGCTACATCCTGTAGTTTATCTGCTGTAGAATCGAGCTTGCTTTCCAGAACGCCAATGATACGGGCGACCGAACCCAAAGAGCGTTCAAAGGTTTGGATTTTTTGAGCAGGCTTTGTTACCTGCTCACCAAATCGAGTAAGCAGTTTCCCCGCACGATCGATTGACGCTGTAAACTGTTTGTCTTCCAGCGACAGGATAAACTCTACGTTTTGTGACATTCCCTTGTCATCCTCTGCCAAATATTTGCATCAGTTGCTCTTTGGCGTCAGGGTCTGCCTTATCCTGGCTTGGATCGTAGACTTTATCTGTTACGACTGGTCTTCCAATCCTGAGTTGCAAACCCTCCATGAACGCCTTCACAGCCTCGCCATCCGCCTGGGACGCACGAGCGACTTGTAAGTTGCGGACATCCTCTTCCGCACGCAGACGGTCTATATTGCGACTGAGCATCCAGAACATCGTGAGAGGAACGTTCAGTAGCTCTAATGGCGACACGGCGTAGTGAGCAACTACACGACTGAAATAGAATCCGAGATCTATTGAGACGGTCCTTGTCCCGGATTCATCGCGGGAAATTACTTTGCCCCTTCGCCAGCCGCTTTTTCGTTTTCTTCATCAATCACTTCCATAGCGAAGGTGAAGATCTGCTGGAGTTGCGGAACAGTCAGTTTTTCAAGAACTTCATCAGGCACTGAAGGGATAACCTTACGAACCAGATCTGCATAAGCTGTCACTTGCTCAACAGGAGACATGTTCATGAGATCTTTGCCTTCCATCTGCTTGATGGAAACGAACAAACCTACCGTCATTTCAACGATGGGATATTCCTGACCGCCAAATTTGATGCTTTTCTTCGGAGGCAGAATGGAATCGAGATCGAGTAATTTGGTCATTGGTTTAAATCCTTTTAAAAGAGAGGCTCATCCTGAGCCTCTGCTTAGTTACTGATTAATCTGCGGAGTTAATCGTTACTGACTTAGTAGCCTTCTTAGAACCGCTATTGCTGGTGAAGGAGATGTTTGCAGTACCCTGCGCCACACCGCGCACAAGACCCGTTTGATCTACCGTGGCCTTTTCCTGGTCTTCGGATTCCCAAACACCGGTTTTGTCTGCGGCATCAGCTGGAGTGATTTCGGCTGTCAGTTGCACAGTTTCTCCAGCTTTTACGGTTGGAGATTCCGGTTTGATCGACACGGTTTTTACCGGTTTAGGGCCGCTCATTCTTCCCAGAACGCCTTCGTCATCAGGGTACGCACTGAACTGAACAGAGAACACACGAACATCATCAGACTGGTAAGTCATGGTGAAGTTACCTGCGGTCGCAGCTTTCGGGATGGTCAGAACGTAGTCGGTAGTGTCCTGCGGAGTCAGAACCAGCTCTTTGGCTACGTCGATCAGGTTGACACCCTGTGCGGAAGTGATGGTCACAGCGTTGTCGTCTTCGTTCAGAGTAGACCCCGGCATCAGATCGACCATATTTTTCAACACAGACTCGGCCAGCGGCGCAGTAATGGTAATGTTACGACCCTGCACCAGCTCGGACATAATTGTCTGCCCGTGCTGGTCGACAGTGACTTTCAGCGTTTCAGTGGCTACTTCAACCTGAACACCACCTTTGGTGTAACCCAAATCCACACCACCAAACGACACCTTACAGGCACCAAGTTTGATGTTTTTTACATGGGTATTAGACATTGATGGAAAACTCCTTTTTCCGTTAATTCTACGCATTCATTGCGCTAATAGTAAGTATATACTTACCGATTAACTTAATTCAATAAATAGCCAGCAAATTCAACAGGAATGCCTGCTTCTATTAATGCTCCATCATTTTTGGGATAAATGATTGGCATCGCAATCGGTCGTACCAGTCGAAAATAAACACCACCAGATTCCGTTTCCTCTACTGGAAACATCTCAATGATTTTATTGGCTTTCTCAACCGTCGTAGTAATTGACGAACCACGCACAATGATTGTGAATGATTCGTGATAAAAGCCCTGTAGCTCATGATCGATGCTGATACCGGTATTTGGGTTAATAAGCAGGACGCCAGATTTCACATTGGCAGGCAAGTAGTGACAGAAAATGTCAGTCCCGACCGTGCCAATCTTTGCCTTCTGCATCAAACTTGCAAACGCTTCAATAAACACATTAACCTCTCGTAAATCCGGCTTTTCTGGCAGCCTCAAGAATCGCTTCTGAGAACTGCTTCTCGCTAATTTCCACCGCTCTTTCCAGAAAGTGTGGCCCAACACGGGGTTTAACACCGGCAATTGGTGGGTTTGTCACGTTCTTCATTCGAGAAAGATAACCGAGTCGGTATTTACCCAGCTCCATGTACTTAGCATAGTCACCTACTTCTACGCCCGGATGCCCCTGACGTGGTTTTGCTCCAGACACAGAAAGCTCAATACGCAGCCCTGAATAACCTTCTTTAATCACCCTGGCAAAGATGGCTGTCTCCAGAGATCCGGTTTCCAGCGGGGCCATTGCACGGCTGAGGCGCTCAACCAAACGCGCCAGCTTTTCCATGTCCCGAATAAGATATCGCTTAAATGCTTTCTGGCTGTTGTTGAGTCTATTCCCCGCACGTTTGAACTGATGCGCATCGTATTTCAGACCCATATATTCGCCCCTACTTCAAGATGCCCAGGTCTTCCTCGTAGCCCCCAGCGGCGATGAACACTGGACACCTTTAATTTTTGACCTTCAAGGATCAGTACATCATCAAGTTGTACAGCCGCTTCTAAAGGGACAACTAACACAGCATCAAACAGCTCCAGACTCGCCTTACCACGACTACCAGAGCTATCAGCACGAACTGACGATTTCTCATTACTCTGTTCGAACTTAACCACGCCGACATTCGTCTTCCTGACGAATTGTAATTGCGCCTCACCGTAAACGTTCTTTGCGCCAAAGCGGTAGATCGCAATTTCTGTTTGCCATGAAATATTCATGCTCTCTCCCTGTTGTTGTCGGTCGCTCTCATTACTGGCCAAAAAACCTTTCGACCAAAAGTAAATAATGCGACTGGCGTTACGCACGGCGAACAATCATACGGTTGTTGATGTAACTGACCAGCAAGCGCCAGGTACTACGAGCCACATGCACGTTTGCAGCTTTACCGGTACGGTACATGTTGGTTGTTTCACCGATGGACTCTGACAAAATGCCATCCTCTCGTGCTGCGGCTACATCATTGCCATTTGCGATCTCACACGCTTCGTTGACAACGGCAAGCATCAACGCTTCTTTGAAGTAGTCAGGGAACTCTTCAAACTTCTCCTGCGTCATCTTTTCCCAATCGACTAAATCATGCCGGTACGCTCCATCTGCTTCCCACGGAATGTCATACACATTCAGCATATTTTGAGGGCGATCGTATCGGTCAAAGTCGATACGTAGAATTTTGCGGATTGAGAACGGTAAAGTTTTAATTCGTCTGGTAGCCTCAATGAGACGCTTGCGCATTAAGCCTTCACCATCCGACAGCAAAGTGTCCCCATTCAGCATATCGATCGCCTGCATTTGAGCATCAGCGACAGTTGCAAACGACTGTTCTGGTATCGACAGTTCAAAACTATTCAGCAGAACATACATTTGCCGCTCTTCATGCGTCAGACCCGATGCAACAGCCTTCACAATGACGTACCGCAGATCTCGCTCTTTCTCAGAGAGCTGGTTATATTCAGCCGACACGACAACCGGAATCGACATTTGACCGCTGGTAATTTCTAGCGGCTCGCCATCAACGAGAATAGCCCCGGTGCTGTCCTTTACTGTGTAGGTGGCAGATTCGATATCCAGCACGTTGAAGGCAAATGAAAGAGAAACAGCTTCACCGCTACGATACGAGTCGATCTGCGCCATTACTCACCGCCTTGTGCTTTCAGGATGCCGTCAATCATTTCGACAATTCCTTTCGCTTTGACACCAACCTGATTACCAATAACTCGTAGACCGGCAATACCTTCGTTGTCTGCAATTGACTCCAGCTCTTCTCGTGTGAAAGTCTGGATCTGTTTGGCCGGTTCATCTGGTGTCCCACGTTTCATTGGCACAATGTCAGGCGCTGCTGGCTCGGTAATCAGGTCTGCTGTCAATTCACCACGATCACTGTATGCGGCAGACGGAGAAACATTTTTGCCCTCTACTGTTGACGCTCGCATTGAAGCACAAATCCTCTGCTGATCGATAAAAGGCAACTCCGCTACGGATACCCCGTTCTCGAACTGAACGCCACACAGCATTCCCGAATAACCGGAAAATTGCGGTTCTAATAAAACAATTTTTGCTGGTTTCATAACGCTTTCTCTCCACTTGGGCGGCGAAAGCCGCCCAATATCGGTTATTCCTGTGCGGCAGTAACTTCTACAGTTGCTGTCGCTTTGTGGCTACCATCTTGGGTAGTAACCTCGATTGTGGCAGTACCAGCCGCAACACCAGTTACAACACCGGTTTCGCTGTCAACCGTTGCAAACTCGGTATTTTTGGATTCCCAAGTAACGGTTTTATTTGTGGCTCCTGCCGGCTCGACATTTGCTGTCAGCTGAACAGTTTTGTTTGCCTCAACGGTTGTGCTATTTGGGTCGATTTCGACGCCGGTAACAGCCACAACAGGCGCAGTTACTTCCACCGTTGCAGTTGCCTTTTTGCTGCCATCTTGGGAAACGATCTCAATCGTCGCAGTGCCAACTTCTACACCAGTAACGTTCCCGCTCTGGTCTACCGTTGCCTTATCTTCATTTTTGGAAGACCAGGTAACAGCCTTATTCGTCGCATTTGACGGCTGAACATTCGCTTTCAGACTGACTGATTTCCCTTTCTCAACAGACGTTGATTCTGGCGTTACCGTTACGGATTGAACGGCTACCGGATTTACGGTGACTTCCACTGAAGCGGAAAGCTGGGTTTCCTGATCAGTTGCAGTAATTTTTACTTTGCCTGGTGCTACGCCAGTTACTAATCCAGTGCCGTTAACGGTTGCAATTTGGTCATTGGCTGACTTCCAGGTGAATGAACTGGCACTCTTACCCATACTAATACCTGCACTAAGTTGAACAGTTTTCCCAACCAAAACTGACGGTGAAGCCGGGGTTATGTTTACGGATTGGGAGAGGGGAACCGCCTGCAAACAAGCAGATAGCTGACTTTGTTGCCGCTCGGTTAAAGGTTCATCGGAGATAGAATTGGTAAATCCGGCACGGCACATATGCCCCGTAAAATCCGAAAATGCCTCTTCCGTAATCTTCATCTTTTGTTCTGGCATTTCTCGCTCCTACAAAAAGGGTGGGCGTATAGCCCACCCTTTAACATAGATAACTACTTATCTACTACACTGATTAAATTTTTACATTGGTCAGTGCAGCGATAGCCTTATCGTGCTTATTCGCCAGAGAGCAGTACCACTTCACACGGGTACGTACTGCGTCTTTGTTCTGTACAGTACCAATGTTTTCAACAACGATACCTGCGTTATCGCCGCCATACAGACCAGTAACGCCGTTCTCTTCTGACAGATGCAAGCAGTAGATGCTTGCTTTGCCAGAATCAGTCGGGATGAAGTCGTTGATGATGAACGGAACGCCGTTATGACACAGCATCGGACGACCGAAGTTCTCCATCATGATTTCAGACGGACCTACGTTTACTGTACGCAGCAGCGCACGGTAAGCACGAAGGTGCTCTGAACGCATCATGATGCAGTCAGCACCAAGATCTTTCACCGCATCGACCAGTTCGTCGAACATAGAGAAAGTCATAGATGCACCGGCGATATCGATCTTCTGATCTGCGTGCATCAGGCGTGGAATGCCGTCAAACGCTTTGTTGTTGGTGCTGGAGTCACCCAAAATCAGATTGCGACGGAACGCACGAGCCAGACCTTTAACTTTCTGACGAACCTGAATAGCCAACTGGTTATTGGTGTCGGCCATAGTGGTTGCCAGGAATTTATCAACGTCTACGTCACCAGCCAGAATACGCAGTTTCGCAACGCATTCTTCGAAGGTTGCTGCACCTTCCGGGATGGTGTCGTTAACGTCGATGAAGGTAGCCTCACTCAGCGTTTTTTCACGGTTGTACAGATATGCCTTTGAAGTAATTTTCATAAAAGGCAGGATGGCAAACAGGTCATCGCGATCGATGATGGTTTCAATCACGCCCTGTTCAAGTTCGTTGTTAGACAGCTTTTCAGCTTCTTCACGCAGTAATGGCATCTATCAATTCCCTTTGATTTAGATGTTACTTAAGTCCAATTTTCCCCAGACCGGAGGCCAACTTATCCATAGTCGACTTGTTCTTCGGTTGGGATATTGTGTAGGTCGATTTGGAATGTGAGCCTACACCCTGCTTGGCTTCGCTACGCATCAATGCGTCAGCTTCCGGATCTGCCCGCACAATGCGTTCAATCGCGGATTCAAACGGCAACGGCTTACCTTCACCGTCAACCAGAACAGCTCGTTCTTTATGACCTGCCGGTTTGTCATAACCCACTACGCTACCGTCTTCACCCACTTCAAAATGAGAACCGTAGATCACGCGGGCTTTTGCCGGAGTCATCAGAACTTTGTCACGTAGGAAGAGAGAGTTACTGAAGGAAGCGCCCACGGTCATCTCGACTAATTGAGATTTCAGTGATGCGTTTTCACTTTCCAGTGCTGCATAACGTTCGTCACGCTGTGCCAGCTCTGCCTGGTGTGCTTCGATCATCTGTTTTTTAACAGCATCGAACTCACCACGACGCTCCAGTTCAGCTTGCTCCGCCTCACGACGTGCGTTTTCTGCGGCCTGTTCAGCTTCTAAAAGCTGGCGAGCACGCGCCGGGTCGATTTCACCGTACTGAGCAAGCTGATCGGCCAATGTGCGCTCTTTCTCTTTGCGCTTCATGTTCTCTTTCAGCAGTTCAGCACCAGCTTTCTTGATTTTGCGAAGTTCGGCCAGTAACTCTTCATGAGTCATGCCAGCGTATTCGTCATCACCCTTCGGCTGCTCTTTTTGTTCACCCTGCTTGTCAGGATCTTGTGTACTCTGCTCATTATCAGCAGCTACACCGCCAGCGCCCCCACGCTCATGCGCTTCAGCAACATCCATCAGACCACGACGGGCCAAAAGCATTTGCCACAGTTTCATAAAAATTCCCTTTGTTACTTATCACTCGTTCTCTTGAGTAGATGAGTCCCCATTCCCTCGGGGTTGATCTTGCCCGCTTTCTTGGGCTGCACCACGATCATAAGTAAGTACTGACTTATTTTCAAGGGTATTTAGATCATTTTTTGGCGGAAAATTCAAGAGATCTTTATCAAATTCCTTTTTCATCGCCTCAGTAATGTTCGGGAAAATCTTCTCAATAAGCATTTCCATCTGGTGACGACGTACAGAGTCCGGTGCCTGAAGTAATGACAGTTTCTCGGCAACAGAAAATTCATCTGTAAGGCCACGAATATCGAAACTTTCTGGATACGCAATTAAAGAGTGGTCTTCGTCCAGATCTACCCCCATCCATTTCGCAACCAGTAGCATGATTTGGCGTTCAGCCCTTTCCAGACGCTCTGCTTTTGTGACAAGCAAGCTATTTACACGCTGGAAGTCATACATTTTTGCGGCACCAGATGAGTTATCAATTCCCTGTGCGTTGTCCTGCTTCGTTCGCTCACCAGCGACACCAACTGAATGGTAGATTTCGTTAATCACCGTCTTAATCGTAGTGATGATCATCTGAGCTTGTTTCGGGTCTGGTGACAAATAAAACGGCTGGTTTCCACCTTCAGAATCGTAGGTGAAGACTCGCTTTGTGCCCATTTCAAGCACTTTAGTGTGGTTTTCATCACCAGGTAAAAGCGACTGTACCGGTATAGCCAACTGGCTAAATGTCTGATCCTGAATAATGGCATCAAGGTTTGACAGATAGTTTGCAACCGCACGATCAAGATAAGCGATATCATCGATCAACGATGGGCTGAAATACGGTGATTCACTTTCTCCAATACAATCAACAGGAAACACAGGAACTACGCTGAGATTATGCTCACCGCTATCCTCTAAAATAACTTTTGCCTGACGGCGACCTGCTCCACCAGCGCCCTTCTTCACTTCCTCACGGAACAGATACCACTCGTTTTGTGTCCACAGACGATAACGTTGGTATTCCTGACCTGTAGAAGTAAAAGGATCTGCGTCATCACGAGCGACTTCCACAATTAACGCCCACAACATATTCCCGTCGTCGTCCCATGCCACATCCAGCATTTGCTGAGGTGAAATCCAGTAGGCGTAGGCGCGAGCATCTTTCTTTTTCTCGTCAGCTACTGACTCAACATCACCACTCATCGTGCTATCGACAACAACCCATATGCGACCGTAAATAGACGACTGCAAATCAATAGCGGCCATAAATGAGTCAATAGAGGCATTCTGGCGAGTCGCACGTTTCCAGAAATTGCGGATCTGCTCTGGTGCCTCTTCGATATTTCTATGAATGTCTTCTTTAAAGAGATATTTGTTGATGAGGTTTACCACCTCACGAGTGTGGTTGAAGCGATAAGCACGCTCAACTCGCTCCTTAAACTCCTGATCTCCCTCTTTAAAGTAACGAAAGATATTGTCTGTAAACCAACCACGCCCGCCAGCGTAAGTGCTGGCGAGGAAGTCCCAATGTTCTTTTTTCTTTTCGTATTCCGGGTGGCGTCGCGCCACCAGATCCTTAATTTGTTTGTCGTTCAATTCCATTTGAATAACCTTAGATAATTACCTACCTATCGAGAACCACCAAGAATAACACGGTTTTTGACTGGATACCTACGATGTACTGGATAGCCCAATGCGTCTGCACTATGCTCAATGCCACCTGTCTTATCCATATCTCGTGTTCCAGGCTTGTAGATGACTTTTTCCAGTGAATCAATCAAATGCTTGCACTTCGGATCGATATACAACCGGATATCTCCAGATGCGGTCATCAGCATTCGGTTAACAGCATTAACACGATCCGCAATTGGCGGGTGCTTTTTCGAATAATCGACACGTAAGAATCCCTTCTCTTTGAATATGTCGACGTCAGACTCCCCGCGAGCATGTTGGCGATAAGCACCTGCCGGATCTGGAAATACCGTTATCTGTGATTTCCAGCGCCAGAAGCGTCTCTCAAGCTCATCACAAACCTCTGCCGTGTTAGAGGAAAAGAGCACCAATTCATCAATTGCCCATAGCTCACCATTTGGCTGAGGTTGCAAAATTACTGAAGACATCGGGTCAATGTTGAAGTCCTGCCCTACCCATATAGGCAACCGAGGGTTGAACTGAAGCGGTTTTACATGCACGTTACGATCGAACGGGTAGTAAACGCGCCCGGACATGTTCTCAAAGCTCGCCAGGTACTCCTGAGCGAACGATTTCGGGTCCATATCGTTCTTAGCAGCTTCAATTTCCGCCGTAGGCACAAACGGAGAATCGGCAGTTACAAACTGCCAGCTCTTCCACTGTCCCTTTCTTTGCAGCTCTACGTTCTGGCCTATAGTCCACAGTTTGTGAAATTCCGAGAAACCTTTTGGCGTACCAATGATAAGTGCACCGCCGCGTGTCGATGAAAGAGTAGGTCGTAACACCTTGTACCAGGTGTCAGCCTTCATATCCTGAAATTCATCAAGCACTACAAAATGCAACGCTACGCCGCGCAGAGTGTCAGGCTTATCAGCACCTTTGAGGGCGATCTCCGAACCGTTCTTCAACACGATTGTCATCGTGGTGTCGTTCTTTTTCCTAACCCACTTACGAGGCAGAACTTCCTGTAGATCGTCCCACAAAATCTGGCGAGCCATCTGGTAAGTAGGAGCGACATACCAGACCCTTTGCTTTTTTTCCTTTGCCGCCGCACGAATAATAGTGGAGATCGACAACCGGGATTTTCCCCAGCGTCGACCAGCACAAACAACTTTAAATCGATGCGGAGACTGGAAGACTTTCATCTGTCCAGAATGCAGTTGCACAAGACTGAGCGAGGACGGGATTGCCATTATTCGTCCTCCCCTTCACTTCCATCATCTGTCGCATCAAATTCGCTTAGAGCTTCTTCTTCCAACGTCTCAAGCAATTCGTCATCGATGATTTCAGGCTCGTCGTCTTCCTGACGTAATTTCGCCACCTGGGAAGGCGTAAGCTCACCAAATACCAGATTCGGAATTTCTTCCTCGTCATTTTCCGCATGATCCATGCCCAATGCTTTGGACGAAACTTCAAAGCATTTTGCAAGGGTATTACTGGCTCTCTGTAAGCTCTTGAGAGAATCCTCAATCGCCCCTAAAGGCTTACCCTCACGTTTGGCCGTAGTGACTTCGACCATCACCATCTGCCCCAACGCATACGCCCAGCCGTCATAACGTGTACGACGTTCTTCTATCTTTTCCGCACGGGCTTTAGCGCGAAGCTCTGCGTCAGATTTAAGAGACTCACGAACCATCTTCCCAACAGAGTCCGCGCCTTTCTCTAATCCTCGCTTTTTGAAATGTCTGGAGAGTGTTTCACGACGAATGCCGTACTCTTCCTCCAGCTTTGAGAGTGTATATTCGCCTGACGTCCATTTGGCTTCAGCTTCGGCCCACTCCGCTGGTGTCAGGCGAGTTTTTACCTCGTCTTTTTCGACCGTCATAGATCCCTCTAAAACACACAGAGCGCGTCCATGCGCTCTAAAACAACTTGTTTACTGCATTTTCTAACCAACTTGTTTTCTGGGTTGTTTAATTAGGTCTGGGCATGTCTTATTAAGCCTGCTTCCGTATATATTTAATAAGTTACTTATTATTTATATATACAGAAGCAGGTCTTTAAATAAGCTCCCAGACCGATTACATCACCAGTAACTTCGCTTTGGCTCGACCTAAAGTGGTTAACCCAAGAGTTCGGCGGTGATAGCGATTGTCACTGCGTTGGCGCGTATGCCCTTTCTCCACAAGCCCCTTTTTTATCAGAGCGCGAATTGAGAACTGGATACTTTGCTTGGTTGTCTTGTACGGCAAAACTTCAAGCAATTCGTCCAGATCAAGTAGATAACCTCGCTCATAACCGAGATTGAGCGTTTTGATGATGTCCTTTTGTTTATCGGTTAACGTCATGGCAAATCCTTATGCCGGTAAAGCAATTTCTAACGGTTTATCCAAAGGTTGTTTGTCGAATGCCAGCAGTGGCAGCGTGTCAGGCAGTCGACGACCAAAGTCAGGGTTTCGATACACCCCATACAACGGAGACGTAAAGCTCAGGTTGTGAATGTCCTTGAGCAACTTCACAATGCTGGCCTCGTCCACCAGACTGTCGGCAATGTCCTGAATCGTCGTGCCACGATTCCGCCCAGCTTTTGCCAGGGAACTGTTCTTGTGGTAGTCCGCCACCAGATCACGCAGTGCACGGCGACGACGAGACTCGCTCATTGCGAACAACTCTTTGACGATCGCCTCGTTATCACCCGGGTCGGAACGGAAATGGCGCTGGAATACACGCAGTGCACTTTCATAGCTCTTCGGTCGCTCAGGGCGGATGAACTTAAACCCTGCTTTCATGGCGAAGGGATTGTATTTGCTCATCGAGGACTGGATCTCAATGATTGGCCGGTCATGCATCCTGCTAACCAGGTTAATCATTCGATAAGAGACGCCTACGCCACGATACTGAGTATCCACAACTGAGCGACTGATCACCGCAAAGTTGTTATTCACGTACCGACCCCAGTACTGGTTAGCCACGGTGGTATTAGTGGTTGGTTTCAACTTAGGAAACATGCGGTGGCGAGGTGCCAACAGTAGTTTCGGGTAAGCCATAACCACGACGCCCACCAGACGGTCATCAAGTTCGCAGCGATAGTAAGTTGGCGCGAAAGGTTTGCCGTCTGTTTTGTAGTGAAGCGACTTAAGAGCGTGCCAGTCCTCTACAGTTCCCTTTGTAACAGTCATTCGCTCCAGAAAGTCCAGATGACGCGGAAACTCTTCAGGGCGGTAGCGTTTAATGATGATGTCCGTCATGAATGGACCTCATCGTGACTACCATTGTGATATTCCACCTTCACGCGTTCTTTGTAGTGCTTGGTGATCTGCATATCCGGGCGCAGCGCGTTCTTCAGGTCTTCGTGAGTCGTCGCCACCATTACCGTCGCACCAACCTTTCGAGCGGCACGCTGGAGGTTAGACGCCACAACCTGAGCGGTTACACGGTCGAGAACAGCGCCGAACTCGTCAGCAGCCCACACTTTAGCGCCTGACTCAATCAGTTTGGCAATCTTGAGACGATATTTCTGGCCGTCTGACATTTCAGAAGGCTTGCGAACAAACAGATATGCATCGTTCAGACCAGCCATAGATAACAACCCAAGCGCATCACTGGTCGTTTTGCCCAACTGATCGATGACGTTAACCTCATTATCGAAGGTAAAATCATCGATGGAGGCTACAGACAGCCCTTCATCCTTCATCTGTCGTTGCAACTCGCGCAGCACAACGGATTTGCCGGAACCGGATTGGCCGGTGATGTACACCACATCGCCCTGCTTCACTTCCAGCTCCAGATTGTCGTAAAGCGTCCACTCTTTTTCGTCCAGGCCAAGCCCGAACGACTCAGCGATTTCCAACGTGCGCGTGGTTTTATTTACGCGTGTCTGAAACGATACGTTGATGATGTATTTGCTCATGCAGCCATCTCCCCGGAAGAGATCTTCTCCGCATATGCCACAAATGCGTCTACCCCGCTTTCTCCCGTCATTTCTTCCATGTGGGCAAGCAAATCACCAACAACAATGGCAGAGCCAGCAGGGAGCGTTTTAAAGCCCAATACGTCGACAACACGTACTTCTTCCGCTGCAACTTCACGACTGATCTCGGTGTGTTCATCCTTCTGTCGTTTAGTTTCTTCGCCAAGATCGATAACTAGCGAGTCGGTGTCCATTTCTTCTGTCATACTGCCAACGAGAACATTCAACTCACGCTCTTCAAAGCCGAAAACCTCGATATCGTCCAGAACAAGCGACTCAAGCTCTTTCTGTAGCTTAATTGCATCGTAATCAATGCTGGCAAGTCGGTTATCTTCAAGGCGCTTCGCACGAACCTCGTCATCACTGAGATCATCGCGAACAATAACCGGTACGCGCTCAAGTCCAGCAAAAATTGCAGCCTCACGGCGGCCGTGGCCAGTAATAATTACGTCGTTCTTATCGACCGTAATTGGCTGGTCAAATCCGCGCTTTTTAATGGCTGCGGCTAGATCTCGGATCTGCTGTTCATCATGCTTTTTGGCATTCATCTCATAGGGAATAAGATCTGCCGGGTCGCGATATACGATTTCAAACTTTTTGGTCATTACATACGCTCCTTGTAGTAGTCGACCAGCCACACCAGAGCCTCACCAGCGTTCTCCATTTCATTACCGGTGTTAATAGCCTGCTCTTTGATGATGTTTTTTATGGTTTCTGCAACACGATCTGACGCATCGAAAGTTACTTTGAAGCGCATGGTCTGATGTTCCGCACCCACACGTTCGGTTTTCTCTCGTTTGTCGGTATCGACAGGCTCATCACTACCACGAGACAACGCCTCCAGTGCTTCAAGGTCGATTGCCGCCTCTTTTGCTAAAACCATCGAGATTTCGTCGTCATACGGGGCGATTTCAGACAGTTGATAGTCAAGTTCTGACTGAATTTCTTCAATGAAGCGTTGCAATGCGATTTGGTCGTCTTCACCGTATCGCTCGTTGTCCACCAGTGACATCTGTTTAGCTACGACATCGCTAATTTTGCCCACAGAAAGCACCGGAACCGTTGAAATTCCTTGCTCAATAGCAGCACGCCAGCGATGTTCGCCGCCGAGGATTTCAAAAAATCCATCTTCAAGTTCACGAGCCAAAATTGGCTTAAAAAAGCCCAATTTTTCGATAGAACCTTTCAGTTTTTCAAAATTCTGCGCACCAACCGAATTGGTGTTCCAGGTATTCGGGCGAAGGTTGGCAACATCAACCTGCAAAATCGTGATTTTTACATCCATTTTATTGCTACAATCCACTAAGTAATCACTTACTTATTATAATAGCCAAATAACATACAAAAGGCACTAAGGAAAGAGGTTTATGACTGTTCGGATTGTATCTAACGCAGTAAATGCGCTTATTTCTGGCGCAGATGACAAGGTAAAGCAACTGGTGCAGCAAATGTTGAGCTACGAAGTCGAGACTGGCGACTGGAAGGGCACAAGCACGATGTTCAACTGGAGTAAAAACTCGTTCCCTGCTGGCTTTGCCAAGCCTGTAGCGGCGAACTTGAACAAGGCGGGCATCAAATGTGTTCATATCCGCAAAGACAAAGCCCCGGCGCTTGGTAAACCAAATCCGGCGGTTAACCCATTCCCATACAATCCTGATTATGCGTATCAGGATCAGACTGTGGAAACACTGGTTCGAGAGGGAATGATGATTGCGCAGATCGCTACTGGTGGCGGGAAATCTAACGTTGCCTGCAAAGCAGCTGCACGTATCGGTCGAATGACATTATTTTTAACAACCCGCTCTGTTCTGATGTTTCAAATGGCCGAAAACTTCCAGAGATCCATCGACTACCGCGCCGAAAATGGCGAACCGTGGTTAAAAGACCAAAAGGTTGGAGTCATTGGCTCGGGTGAGTTCCAGGTATCACGACATATCAACGTCGCTACAGTTCAAACTCTTGCAAGTTTCCTCGAAGAACCACCACGCGATGCAACACCAGATAAGAAAAGCTACCACCTCAAACGTCGGGAGTTGGTGAAACGCTTCCTTTCAAGTGTCTCTCTTCTTATTCTGGAAGAGGCGCATGAGTCTTCAGGCTCAAATTTCTATGACATCGCCAGATTATGTGTGAACGCAGACTATCGTCTGGCGCTTACAGCCACGCCGTTCATGAAGGATTCGACGGAAGCCAACATGCGCCTGATGGCGGTGGCCGGGCGAATTGAAATTAAAGTCACAGAAAAGTACCTGATTGATCGAGGCATTCTGGCAAAGCCGTACTTCCTTTATCATAAAGTTGCCTACAAGCCAGACGAGGCCAGAATCAAGGCCGAACTTGCCAACAAACACCTCAATTTTAGAGTTGGTATGAGCACCGCCTACCAAAAGGCTTATCAGTTGGGGATCGTGTATAATTTGGGACGTAACGAGGCCATTGTTCGCGAAGCATTGCTCTATAAGCAACATTCTCTCAATTGTATGACTCTGGTTCGTCTTAAACGCCACGGGCAAATCCTGATGGAAATGATGAAAGAGTCCGGCCTTAGAGTTGACTTCATCTATGGGGAATCTAACCAGGCGACAAGGCAAGCAAAGCTGAACAGTTTAGCGTCTGGAGAAATAGATGTTTTAATAGGCTCGACTATTCTGGATGTCGGTGTTGATGTGCCAAGCGTTGGTGCGGTCATTCTTGCTGGTGGTGGGAAAGCAGAAGTTGAAATGAGGCAGCGTGTCGGTCGTGGCTTACGAGCCAAAAAAAATCAGGCAAACGTGTGTTTTATCACTGATTTCATTGACATTAGCAACAAATACCTGTTGTCTCACTCTTATGAGCGAAAACACATCATCGACACCACACCTGGCTTTGCAGAAGGTGTATTGCCTATTGATGGAGCATTCGATTTTGGAGTTCTGAAACGAGATTAGTTATGAGCGAAAAGAAAACAACTTATTGTCAGGTAGCATTGTCTGATAAGGCCAATGACAAACTTGGAAAGTTTCAAGTGAAACTAAAAGAAAAAAATATCAAAATGTCTAAGGCTGAAGTCATAAATACCATTCTGGAACAATTGACAATGGCCGACTTTGACAAGGTTATATCTTCTGTCGGGGCTTCCGCTAAGACTCGTGAGAAAATCATGCGTATCTATGAGAACTCTAATATGACAAAGGAAGATCTCGAAACGCTATTAAGCAGATTAAAATAATCACGCTATCAATTAGGGAGACAAAGATGAAGTCTCCCATACTGTTCACTTTCTGTTCTAAAACTATCATGAAATACTCGCTTCTCCCTCTACTAACGTTACCAGTGTTGATGCTTACCGCGTGCCAATCACGCCCAATATCAATCCATGACGCCAAACCAGCACCGCAGGCCAAAGTGTTCAAGTATCAAAGCGCAGCGCCAGCTACGTTGGTGGTAATGAGAGACACAGGTTTTGTAGGAGCTGGATGTGATGCTTCCATTTTCATCAACGGCGAAACTGTCGCAAAACTGGCTACAGGCGAAAAAGCGACTTTCCATTTAAATGCCGGAGAATTAATTGTGGGTGCATCTCTTGAAGGTGCAGGTTTATGTGCTCTAAACCCCGCTCGTCAAGAGCGAGAAACGACTCTGAAGAATGGAGACACAAAAGCGTTCAGGGTGTTCACCAGCAATTCTGGTGACATCGACATTCTGCCAACAACTCTGTGATGACATGACAACCAAAGATATTACCTACGGTATCCAAGCTGAACTCTGGCCGCGAGATTACACTAACGTTGAAAAACTACTGATGTTCTGGCGCAGAGAACAAATTCCTGTAAGGGTCACTCTCGAAGATGGCCAGGCGTTTTGCATGTACGTTTATGGCCTCATGCCATCTCGTAACAAAGTTGACCTTTGCCCAGCCCCTTTTGACAAAGAAAATCGTATAAGGCTCCCACTTGAACGCATTAGTACAATTGAATCAGGTGTGGTTGACAGTATCGCTCACGATTTCAAAGGTCGACTAACAGTTCACCCTGATTATGTCGATAATCGGCCATCACGCCGCGATTTTTTTGCAATTTGCAACCAAGCCTACAAAGCAAACAAATCTATAAGGGTGTACATGGCGGATGGCCGTGAAATTGAGGGGGTGTCAGCAGGCGCAGATGCTTGTCAGGTTACACTACGTGTCGAGAACGGTAGAAAAATAGTTGTTTTGTTCGATTGGGTTGAACGAATTTTGCCTTTTTGAGTTATGAAATCGATATTGTTACCACCATTATTTTTACTTTGCTCAGTTACGGCAAATGCAATGGACTATAAGCCTGTCATTCAGTCGCTGATGAATGACGTGTGCTCAACGTCTCAGAATGTATCAGTTTGCATGTATCAATTTTCGGCAGCCGTAAAAGCAGGAAAAGCGATAGGTGAGAATGTGGAACTGTGTAAGAAAGTGGCAAATGAAGAAAGGGCAATGTTGGATTGCGAATCTAGCGAGTCATCGGCACAGTTCGTTGATGCGCTATTTGACACCAATCGTAAGGCTGTAGAGTCTGTTCAATAAATCTATAAGGTTAATAACCGGCTAAGTCCGGCTATTATTTTTCACATCACTTCTTTATATCTACAAATCAAATAACCTAAATATATATAAGGTCTAAAGCCGCAATCGATTATTTATTTAGGGAACACCTTCGACGATCTCGCTTTTATTTCTAGGACTTTCATCCCTGCAAAAAATTTTAAAAAAACACTTGCAATCTATTTTCGCGTATCGATAATTGAACTCGTCGAAAGCGAAGACGCTAACGACAATAAATTTTAAATTTACATAAGGAAAAATTATCATGGCTAACATTATCATTTCTAAAAAATCCATCATTGAAGCTGCTTCCATTGTATCCGATGAACTGCGCGAAAAAGCAGATCTGGCAACTCAAACATATAACGAACATTATAAAAATGGTACGCACACTAAAGCAGACAAAGCAAATATGCAAGCTGCGACCACTAAACTTGCTTACTTCATCAACAACGTCGTAAACGCAGTAGAAGACGAAAAATTATGCTCTGTTTTCTACTATGCGATTAAAGCAAGCAAACAAGCGCCAGAAGTATTTTTCCGTGATGCAATGACTAATAGTTATTCTCTGGAAAAACTGGTTTATCTGGTTAAATCAATTAAATCTGGTAAATGCGTTTATTCCATCGCTGATATGTCAGGATCTCGTGTATTCGCTTTAATCGATATGATTAACGACGAGATCGACACGTTCACCAATGGCGCTGTTTTCGATTTAATGAATGAAGCTAAAAAAGCGTGCGAAATTAAATTGGACGCTGGCTATACTCAAGCCAACCAGTTGATCAATCTTTGCGAACGTCTTGGACTTGTTGAGAAAGTCAAAGGAATGGGAAGCGCAAAAGCTGGTACACAGCAATATCGCTTTATCAAGAATGATTTCTACAATTATTTAGCTGATGCTTTTAAAGCGTAATTAATGGAATCAAGCGCCCACTATGGGCGCTTTAAAGGAGCTTTAAAAAAATGGTCAGCTATGACAAGATCCGCGCAAAGTATCGCGCAAAGTATCGCGCTTATAAACTGGAATTAATCGATGATTTGATCGCGCAACGCGACCAATTAAATTTTACGTTTTCTGATTTGCTTAACAGCAAGCGAGATTGCAAGCGCAAACGTGAATACTTACGTTTAAGCGCATTAATCGGAAAACTTCAAAATTCTATTTAATTTTTTTTAAGGAGCTTAATCATGTTTGTTCTTATCGCTGGCGTTAACGTCCATAATGAATATTATGTTAATCGCATCGCTGGGATCGCTGGTTACGCTGGGCGCGCAGTCGAGCTTATAGATGAAACGACGCGCAAAATTGACTTATTGAGCGACCAGGAGCGAAAAAAAGCAGACGTGAACGACGCTGATATATTTTTAATGTTAAAAGCGTTTGTAGAAATGGGATTTAAAATCAGTTTACACAAATAAAATCGAGCGCCCACTATGGGCGCTTTTTTTCGTTTCCAATACACCTACCATAACGCGCCATCATTGGCGCGTTTTTATTGTCTTTAACTCACTCCAACAACATAAAAATAAGCGCCAAAATAACGCCATAGACGCGCTTTTATATCCTTACCAGTACATGCCCATTACTTAACACATTAACGCGCTTAAAACGCATTATATTGCGCTATAGAGTATGGTTAATCATTGGCTTTTAGTCTTGCTATGTGATCCGCGTTTATTTGTCGGTGCGGATCGGCATTTTGTTTTGTTCTGTATCCGCTCGCGTATTATGTGCGCGTGATTTTTCACATAATCACACCACTTAATCACGTATGTGATTATGCTACGAAAGAAATCTGGATGTCTCAGGCGACGAAAGTCATCATAATTTCCCCCGCTCACCTGTCCGACAACCGCTGGTTGGATTCCACCAGCTTCCCGATGTTTTTTCTACACAAAGGCGAATGCAGCCGTTTCCCGAAAAAATCCTGGCCGTTCCCCGTCGGCTCATGAATACGTTCCTCGCCGTTTCTGAAAATTTCCCTGCGGCAGCTGGTGGCTATAGAGAAAGGGCCGTTTCTGGCCCTCTTCTCAGTTACACGCCATCAAGGATGTGGATGCGGTTGCTTGCGTATACATTCAGCATAAAGTTAGCGCAAAACAGTTTCCATGTATCAACGCCAGCGGTATACGTAATGTTTTTGCATTTAATTGCATTGTTGGCGATCCGCATCCCCTGCGATACTGCTTCATCGTCGGAAAATTTGAACGACGATTGAGTTTTAATCCAGACAGAAATCTGCGTAGCGAACTCAATCAGCTTGGACTGGCAGAATCGCCCGGAGCGCACCGGAAAGACGAACGTTCCGAATCCAGAATTTACCACATATGCTTTCTCAAATACCCGCGAGTAACGACGATTGCCAATGATGTCGCGTGCAATAATGCATTTTTCTTGTGCTGACAGTTCTACCGTCTCATTGTCGCGCCATGCACCAAGTACTCGTTTTTCAATGTCAGAGAACGTTACAGCGATATTGCCATGTGCGGGTGCGTTTACAGTAGCGATAAAATTCATGATTAATTCCTTATCGTAAATAACAAATTGTTTTCTTGTTGGTGTTAATTATCGTTGTACGAATAAGGCGTCAAAGTGGAAAGTTGCGGTAGCCGGACGGGAACAGGTGGGTTTGTCGGTTGCCTGGAGGTAAGAGGTTGGTGTTATTAGCCTGAGGGAAACAGGATGGTCATTTAAGACCACCAATGCTGGTGGCCTTAATAATTATCGCCCGATTACGCTAAGGATCTTTTCCTCAACTGATTTGTTGTTGCGACTAAACTGCCTTGCGTATCTGATGACAGAAGAGGCGTTTTGCTTTCTGACCATCTCGGCTCTTTCCTTCAGGCGTTTCTTGAAATCGCCCATATTTACCACCAGGCGCAGAAGGTCAGTCTGTTATTGTGAAAGTCGTGGTTCTTAATCAGATCTTCCACAAGCTCTTTCAACTGCCCCACATCATGCCAGTAACCTTCGTCGTACTCCTGACTGCCGAAGAAAAAACCTTCCCGAGTAGGCAAGTACTCTTCGCAATTGCTTTCGTTTATGTGCATCAAATGAGCTTTCAGAAGACAAATGTCATTCATCGTTAATTCTAAAAGCTCACAATTTTCGACTTCACCTACGTTGCGCTCCATCCACCCAACGAGCGCATTGAACTTACGGAAGTAAGCAACCTGCTTTCTGGATGCCTCGTTATTCAGATCGTTTTTAGGCTGTGTCTCGATATAGATATCAAGTCCCATGATGGTTTCCTTATTAACTTGCTTCAGTAAAATCATTTTCACAAATCAGATAAGGCAGAAAACAAATTGTTATCGGGCTTAATAAAATGGCGCGGTTTACGCGCCATTTAAAGAGGATTAAGCGAATACGCTTTCAGGGATTAAGGTGTCGGCAGGAATGCCAGAGGTAATGCGCAGGCCGTACTGACCAATCCAGGTAGTGTTGGTATTCAGGCTGGAGGCGAATACGGTGTTAACCATATTCATCATGGTTTCAAACACCTCTTCATCAACCTGGCGGAAGTAGTTCTCGATTTTCAGCAGCAGCGGGTCAGTTGCATCGAGAATGGACTGGTATTGAGTCGCGTACTCGCCGCCGGAGGCATCACCTTTACGCACGATCGTACTGGCCTGGACTTCGGCACCAGTTTCGGTGTTGTACGTAACAACGGTAATTTTTGCCACATTCTTACCTTCGGCGGTTTCAGAGGCATAGTAAACATCAACTGTCAGTTTTTCGCGTTTAACGGTCATTTCACTCTCCGTAGTGTCTTGATTATTTTTCTATTTTATAATCGTAGGTATGTACTTACAATACAAAAAAGCCCCGTAAGGATGGCGGGGCTGTCGTACGGTCGACTAATTACCACTTGCACATTATCAGGCTATTGCCATCACTGATGCTCTCTGAATTTCTTGCTGGGCCACGCGGTTAACTTCCATCAAAGCCAGTTCGAGCTGATGTTCCGGCCACATTCTTTGAAATGCCATCCAGCCTTTTCCACGCTGGCGACGAACATTCATTACATAACGAGTAAAGGTGTTTTTATCGAAAGACACCGCTGTTTCACGGAACAGACGAATAGAGGTTCCATTGGCAACGATGTCCAGCAAAGTTAATTGAGCAACCAGCGCAGGCTTCTCTTTTCTCTTCTGGTCTTTGTCCAGACCAAGAACCAATGATTTTTTCATCACAACTCCGTAAACAACTTGTTTTCTCAATGGCGTAAATAATACCAGTAAGAAAACGGCTACAAAGCATATTGATCAGGTGTATGAGCGATATGCAGGTTCTTCCCTGCGGCTACAGATGAAGTTAAGCCAGCATTGCTGGCTTTGGTTGGGTTTACTCGAATACTTCAAGAAACTCCTGAACGTCCCAATGCTGGACGAGGTGAAGATAGACCTTAGAAATCACGTCATTTTCGCTATCGCATGTGAAGTAGTACTTCTGGCTGCGGTTGTATGTGTCCACACAAAATTCGCTCATATCCATAAAGTCAGCATCTTCACCCATGTCGCAAATCATCAAAGCAGGTGCATCATCACGAGTCATCAGCTCCAGCACCCATCTTGAATTAATCAGAGTGGAAGACCAACCTTCCAGCTCATAGAACTGGTCAAACTCTTTTTGAGTTAATTTCTTGATTTGGTTGATGTCGATATTTGCAAACATAAAGCAATCCTTAAACAACATGTTTTCTTGATGGTGTTATTATCGCAATAACGCACAGGCGAAAAAGGATTTTATTCCGGTGAATATGGTTTTGGCAGTGAGTTTTCAGGTTCAGTACCGAGTATACTTTTTACATTATTCTGATTTAGTGGCCGAAGGTGGCTGGTGGGCAGAATAATCCTCTCCCCGAAAACCTACTGAAATCGATTGTGACCCGTTGGCTGTCTGGCACAATTACGCTGTAGCTGGGCATTCAGAGGGAATCCAGCGGTAAGCAAGTCCGCCTACGTGAGCGCCTCTCTTCTTCCCGCACATTACAGGTGGGTAGCCGCAACTCTCCCTCTCGCTATACCGGTACGCCGCCGTTCCTGAACCGGCATCGAGCCTTTTCCCGAAATCCACACAGGCAACTCGACCGTTTCCCTGAAAACCTCCAGCCGTTCCCCGAAGGCAACCCAGCCGTTTCTGTAGCGGGATGCAACCTTTTCCCTGTATGGACCGAAGGCTGACCGTAGGGGTGTTACGGGGGATAAAATCAGGAGTTGAATAAATACGAAAAAGGAGGCGACACCCCTCCTTCCCTCCCCACTTATACATACCTGGCTTCTTCGCTATACATGTTGTGTTTTATCTGTCTCAACCTCTCTATAGGCGTTAATGCTCACTCCTTCCAGAATGTTCTATACGGCAACTATTTCTGTTGGTGAATTGGGTGTGTTGTTCTCTCTGTCGGTGTATGTGGTTTCGTTCGTTTTGCGGTGGTTCTTCTATGGGGTGTTCTCGTCGTTTTGGTGATTGTTCTTCTCCGTGTATGGAGTAATGGCAGGTGGGCGATTCCTTTCGTTGTTGTGTTTGAGTTGTTTGTCTGGAGTGTGTGAAAGGCTTTTGCAGTTATTCGTGTATTGGGTAATGGCATTTCCCGTGATTGTTGTGTTTCGTGTCTTTTGGGATTGAGAGAAACCTTGCGGTTACAGGCTTCGTTGGGGTTTCAGTGATTCTGGTGTTCTTCGCTGTTTGGGGAATGGCGTGTCGTGGGTATCGCGCGTATGAATGTTTTCGGATTGCCTGTGAAAGTTAGGTTGGTTGTCCGGTAGCCTGGGGAGAAGAGGTGGGTCTTTTCGGTAGCCTGCCATAAAGAGGTTGGTTGTTTTTGGAAATGGCATTTGTGTTATTTAGTTGTTTTGTTATGCCTGAAAATAAGTTGTTTATATGGTTGTGTAACGCAACGGGAGCGATTTTGAGCGTGTGTTTTTGTTGGTAGTATGTTGGGTCGTCTGTGGTGAAAATTGGACGCTGTGGCGCTGTCTGCTGCGTAGAGTTACGGGTATAAGCAGTGATGTGTGAAAACGTCAATTTTTTAGACCAAATCGGGTGAAAGCGTTGATGTTTCGTTGATCTGTTATTCAGTTGTTTTCTTGATTGTATAAACAACTATAACTTATTGATATTTAAGGATGTGATTGCGGGTATGGAAGAAGAGTAGTGGCGATCAACGGATTCTTATAGAAAAGAATCAAATTGTGACCGCCATTATCAACTGATTGATTTGTTTACTTGTGTAGTCAGTTCTCGAAATGAATAGGGTCAACGTAATGCCGCTCACCGCTTTTACCATTACACAGCACTGTAACTTTCGCCTTTTCACTCCAGGCTGAGTATAGAAAGTTCCCATCAGGTTGAACATGGTAACGAGAGAAGTAAACATCGCCGACTGAGGCGTCGAACATGTTCCTATCTTTTTCACTTTGGGCAAGCGAGATGGATATCACCGAATTCCCATTTGGGGAAACGATTTTAAATTTATTCCCTATATCCATAACAATATTGTAACCAGGTAATTGCTTGTGTGTTTCCGGATCTATTTTCATGCATCGTGGGTACACGATAGTGTTAGGCTCTTCAACTGGCGTGGCATTAGCAGAAAGCACAAAAAATATTAGTGCCAATGGTGCATATTTCATTTATCCCTCACAATTTCCAATTTTCCAGACCATCGTCTATTTCAGCGTCAGGGTGGAATTGTACCGCATCAAATCCTACATCGAGCACCTTTCGAATGTTCTTGATGGTTAGACTGGCCCCCTGAATCTCCAGACAACCAGTATCACTTAAATAAGTGATAGTCTTAATACTAGTTTTTAGACTAGTCATTGGAGAACAGATGATTGATGTCTTAGGGCCGGAGAAACGCAGACGGCGTACCACACAGGAAAAGATCGCAATTGTTCAGCAGAGCTTTGAACCGGGGATGACGGTCTCCCTCGTTGCCCGGCAACATGGTGTAGCAGCCAGCCAGTTATTTCTCTGGCGTAAGCAATACCAGGAAGGAAGTCTTACTGCTGTCGCCGCCGGAGAACAGGTTGTTCCTGCCTCTGAACTTGCTGCCGCCATGAAGCAGATTAAAGAACTCCAGCGCCTGCTCGGCAAGAAAACGATGGAAAATGAACTCCTCAAAGAAGCCGTTGAATATGGACGGGCAAAAAAGTGGATAGCGCACGCGCCCTTATTGCCCGGGGATGGGGAGTAAGCTTAGTCAGCCGTTGTCTCCGGGTGTCGCGTGCGCAGTTGCACGTCATTCTCAGACGAACCGATGACTGGATGGATGGCCGCCGCAGTCGTCACACTGATGATACGGATGTGCTTCTCCGTATACACCATGTTATCGGAGAGCTGCCCACGTATGGTTATCGTCGGGTATGGGCGCTGCTTCGCAGACAGGCAGAACTTGATGGTATGCCTGCGATCAATGCCAAACGTGTTTACCGGATCATGCGCCAGAATGCGCTGTTGCTTGAGCGAAAACCTGCTGTACCGCCATCGAAACGGGCACATACAGGCAGAGTGGCCGTGAAAGAAAGCAATCAGCGATGGTGCTCTGACGGGTTCGAGTTCTGCTGTGATAACGGAGAGAGACTGCGTGTCACGTTCGCGCTGGACTGCTGTGATCGTGAGGCACTGCACTGGGCGGTGACTACCGGCGGCTTCAACAGTGAAACAGTACAGGACGTCATGCTGGGAGCGGTGGAACGCCGCTTCGGCAACGATCTTCCGTCGTCTCCAGTGGAATGGCTGACGGATAATGGTTCATGCTACCGGGCTAATGAAACACGCCAGTTCGCCCGGATGTTGGGACTTGAACCGAAGAACACGGCGGTGCGGAGTCCGGAGAGTAACGGAATAGCAGAGAGCTTCGTGAAAACGATAAAGCGTGACTACATCAGTATCATGCCCAAACCAGACGGGTTAACGGCAGCAAAGAACCTTACAGAGGCGTTCGAGCATTATAACGAATGGCATCCGCATAGTGCGCTGGGTTATCGCTCGCCACGGGAATATCTGCGGCAGCGGGCTTGTAATGGGTTAAGTGATAACAGATGTCTGGAAATATAGGGGCAAATCCAATGGTTTGCTATGTGACACCGTAATCACGCAGCTTTTCTTCCCTCCCCTGACTCCCCCATACTCCGTTTCTGTACCCAATTGAGTCCGAGATTGTATGGTGCTCGAAACAGATATTTGGTAGACACTCAGAGTCATGCTGTGTAACGAGGGTAGGGCTACTAACTGTCGTCTTATACAATTTGGTGAGTTTCAGCATTTTACCACCCCGTTCGGAAACAACTCATTCGCCGTAGTTGATATAACCTCCCAATTAACGCCGACATCAGCGTTATGGCATTGTCTGATTTTTTGCATCACCTGTACGCATTGTTCATCAGTGAGATCTGTCCTTACTTCAGCAATATCTTCTTTGTGCCACATAACCATGAGTAAGGGTTCGTCTTCTGGATAGTTTTTCAGTTTCTCGATGATTTCTTTTGCTGTTCCAAACATCTTCATCTCCTAAACAATTTGTTTTCTTATATGACTTATTATCTCAATCAACAAAAGGTAGAAAACAAATTGTTTTAGAGTTTGTTAAAGTCAGAAGGGGTTGTGTCTATATGAAAATGCCCGGCGTGTTGCCGGGCATTGCGAAGAGAGGTTGTTTAATTACTTAACCTGGTGGCCAGGTTTAGCACCAGCATCCGGGCTTAACAGGAAGATATCTTTCCCGCCGGGGCCAGCAGCCATCACCATGCCTTCAGAGATACCGAAGCGCATTTTACGTGGTGCCAGGTTAGCCACCATAATGGTGTGACGACCAATCAGTGCCTGTGGATCTGGATAAGCGGAACGGATGCCTGAGAAGACATTACGCTTTTCACCACCGAGATCCAGCGTCAGGCGAAGCAGTTTGTCAGAACCTTCTACAAACTCTGCGTTTTCAATCAGCGCCACGCGCAGGTCAACTTTGGCGAAGTCGTCAAAGGTGATAGTTTCCTGAATCGGGTCGTCAGCCAGTGGGCCAGTTACCGGTGCGGCTGTGGCTTTCACTTCTTCTTTGGATGCTTCCACCAGTGCTTCAACCTGCTTCATATCGATGCGGTTATACAGTGCCTTGAACGGATTCACTTTATGGCCCAGCAGCGGTTGCTGGATACCATCCCAGGTCAGTTCTGTATTCAGGAATGCTTCTGCACGTTCAGTCAGTTTCGGCAGTACCGGTTTCAGGTACGTCATCAGCACGCGGAACAGGTTAATGCCCATAGAGCAAATCGCCTGCAGATCGGCATCGCGTCCTTCCTGCTTTGCCACCACCCACGGAGCCTGTTCATCAACATAGCGGTTAGCCAGGTCAGCCAGTGCCATGATTTCACGGATAGCTTTGCCAAATTCGCGGCTTTCCCATGCTTCGCCAATCACTTCAGCGGCATCAGTAAAGGTTTTGTACAGTTGCGGGTCAGCCAGTTCGCTTGCCAGCACGCCGTCAAAACGCTTGTTGATAAAGCCTGCATTACGGGAGGCCAGGTTAACCACTTTGTTAACGATATCGGCATTCACACGCTGAACGAAATCTTCCAGGTTGAGATCGATATCATCAATGCGCGAAGAGAGTTTCGCAGTGTAGTAGTAACGCAGGCTGTCGGCGTCAAAATGATTCAGCCAGGTGCTGGCTTTAATAAAGGTGCCGCGAGACTTGGACATCTTCGCGCCGTTCACCGTCACATAGCCGTGAACAAACAGGTTGGTCGGCTTGCGGAAGTTGCTGCCTTCCAGCATGGCAGGCCAGAACAGGCTGTGGAAGTAAACGATATCTTTGCCGATGAAGTGGTACAGCTCGGCGGGGGAGTCTTTCTTCCAGTATTCGTCGAAGCTGGTAGTGTCGCCGCGTTTGTCGCACAGATTCTTGAAGGAACCCATGTAGCCAATCGGCGCGTCCAGCCAGACGTAGAAGTATTTGCCCGGTGCGTTCGGAATTTCAAAACCGAAGTAAGGTGCGTCACGGGAGATATCCCACTGTTGCAGGCCAGATTCAAACCACTCCTGCATTTTGTTTGCCACCTGCTCCTGCAACGCACCGCTGCGGGTCCATGCCTGCAACATTTCGCTGAAAGAAGGCAGATCAAAGAAGAAGTGTTCGGAATCACGCATTACCGGTGTAGCGCCAGAAACCACTGATTTCGGCTCGATCAGTTCCGTCGGGCTGTATGTCGCGCCGCAGACTTCACAGTTATCGCCGTATTGATCCGGCGCTTTACATTTCGGGCATGTGCCTTTTACAAAACGGTCCGGCAGGAACATGCCTTTTTCCGGGTCGTACAGCTGAGAGATGGTGCGGTTTTTAATAAAACCGTTCTCTTTCAGGCGAGAGTAGATAAGTTCTGACAACTGGCGGTTCTCTTCGCTGTGCGTCGAGTGATAGTTGTCATAGCTGATGTTAAAGCCTGCGAAATCAGTCTGATGTTCCTGACTCATTTCGCCAATCATCTGTTCCGGTGTGATACCAAGCTGCTGTGCTTTCAGCATGATTGGCGTACCGTGGGCATCGTCGGCACAGATGAAATTAACCTCGTGGCCGCGCATTCGCTGGTAACGAACCCAGACATCAGCCTGGATGTGCTCCAGCATATGGCCGAGGTGGATTGAGCCGTTAGCGTACGGCAGCGCGCACGTCACCAGAATTTTCTTCGCGACTTGGGTCATAGTAGGCATTACTTCTTTGTAGTGAAAAGGGGCTTGATAGTAACAAAATGGCCTTATGTCTGCCATGTGATAACAGCATTTCTCATAAATGATTAAATGTCGTAGCTGGAGTACACTACAAGGCGACAATTGCGCAAATTAAAATAAAGGAGACGGGATGAGCGAGTCCAAATCGCCGGATGCCCTGAGAGCAATGGTAGCCGGTACGCTGGCTAATTTTCAGCACCCAACCCTGAAACACAACCTGACTACGCTTAAAGCGTTACACCATGTTGCGTTGATGGATGACACACTGCATGTCGAACTAATCATGCCTTTCGTGTGGAATAAGCCTTTTGAAGACCTGAAAGAGCAATGTAGTGGTGATCTGCTCCGTATCACTGGCGCAAAGGCTATTGACTGGAAGCTGTCGTACAACATTGCCACGCTTAAGCGCGTCAAAAACCAACCAGGCATTAATGGCGTTAAGAACATTATCGCCGTCAGCTCAGGCAAGGGCGGCGTGGGTAAATCCTCCACGGCGGTAAACCTGGCACTGGCGTTGGCTGCTGAAGGTGCGAAAGTTGGTATTTTGGATGCCGATATCTATGGTCCATCAATTCCAACCATGCTGGGCGCGGAAAACCAACGTCCAACCTCACCGGACGGTACTCACATGGCACCTATCATGTCTCATGGCCTGGCAACCAACTCTATTGGTTATCTGGTCACCGACGACAATGCAATGGTGTGGCGTGGACCGATGGCCAGCAAGGCGCTGATGCAGATGTTGCAGGAAACACTGTGGCCTGATCTGGACTATCTCGTTCTCGATATGCCACCGGGCACTGGTGATATTCAATTGACGCTGGCGCAGAACATTCCTGTAACTGGTGCGGTTGTGGTAACTACGCCGCAAGACATCGCGCTGATCGATGCGAAGAAAGGCATTGTGATGTTCGAAAAAGTCGAAGTGCCGGTACTGGGTATCGTTGAAAACATGAGTGTGCATATTTGCAGTAACTGCGGTCATCACGAGCCAATTTTTGGCACCGGTGGCGCACAGAAACTGGCCGAGAAATACAACACGCAGTTGTTAGGCCAAATGCCACTTCATATCTCTCTTCGTGAAGATCTGGATAACGGAACACCAACCGTTATTAGTCGTCCAGATAGTGAATTTACGGCTATTTATCGTGACCTCGCAGATCGCGTTGCTGCCCAAATGTATTGGCAAGGTGAAGTAATACCTGGCGAAATCGCATTCCGCGCAGTGTGATAAAAAGGTGGTGCTTTTGCCGTTACGCACCACCCCGTCAGTAGCTGAACAGGAGGGACAGCTGATAGAAACAGAAGCCACTGGAGCACCTCAAAAACACCATCATACACTAAATCAGTAAGTTGGCAGCATCACCGAGCGCCAGCGGCGAACATATGAGCTTCGGAAATACTAGACATTCTTAACTCCGTTGTTTTCTAGTTGTGGTTATTTTCACAAATAAGAAAAGATAGAAAACAATTTATTTAAGGCCACAACTTATGGCCTTTATTTATTCATGCCGAAGGATTTGTAGCGTCTAATTGCCGGATAAAATGGGGTGAGGTGCTTGCCAGTAGGCTCCACCGTTCCATGTGAACCCCATGCGAATAAGAGTGTTTATTGCGGCTTTGGTAGACTCCGATTCGACACTGGCTTTACGAAACTCTTGAACCTCTTTCGCCAACTTGTATGTAATTGTGCAGGGGACGATTGCAGCCCAGCCTTTCTCATGACTGTTAATGACCATCTGGATGTGACCATCCAGAATAGGTTGATTAGGCATGTTATTGAAAATGTCTGCCTGTTTTTGAATGTGAAGAAAAAGCCTTGCCAGCGCCATTTGCTCACTACGAGACAAGGGATTATCAAGAGGGCTTTTTGCAAAAGCTGCTATACGCTGTGCATCAATGCCAAACATCAGCGCACCTCACCATCTTTATGGCTGGGGTTAACTTCCGTCATTAAATGTCTGACGTAATCGACAAGAGAGCCGCCTGGTGGAATCTGGCATTCCTCAACTAACTGGAAGTAGATATCCGCTGCATTACGTGTATTGCTACCCGCGCATATTCTTTCTTCCCGAAGTGCATGAAGCTCGTTGATCAAACGGTCACACTCTCCGTTACGCTGATCCACAACGGCCTCAAGCTCTGCGACGCGTTCACCTGGCGTCTTACCTTCTTTGCGTTGGATGGTAACGACGAAATCGCCAATTGCAGGGACGTTGTAATCCAGCTCAAGGTAGTTTTTGGCACCGCTGCGGACGAACTCACCCGCGAACATGGTGGCGAACATCGCAGAGGCCACTTCTCCGTTGAAAAGTGACTCCAGATCTAACGGAGTCCCGGCAGCAAGAGCCTCTTTTGCTGTATCCATTGCATCCATGAACCGATCAAACTCACTAGCGCGCTTTTCCAGGTCTTTCCATTGCTCGCTCCAACGTTTGGCAACGAAGTCTATGAATGTTTTCGCGGATTCATCAAAATTCCCCTCAAACTTAACGATGCCTTTATCAATAATGATCTGGCCTACCGCATCCTCTGCATAACCTTTCAATGTAAACTTGAAAGGAAAATCGGAATGGCCTGTGACGTTAAAATGCTCTAACTGGAGGTTGCTCATGTGTTTTTCTCTTATCGTTTAGTAACTACATTCTTACATAAATTAAGTAAGCATTTACCTATCATTTAACGCGTTTGAAAACGTATACGCTGACTGTGATCCCTGTGTCTTCAAACTCGTTGGTAAACGACTTCCCTCTGGCATAAACGTAATTATCCATCGTCATCCAGTCCAGTATTGGCGCAGTGCCCGGCAATACTGCTACAAGACGCCCGCCGACTTTCAGATGCCCCAGCGCAGCCAGCGTGTGCTCTCTATGACGACCAAGCGAGTACGGCGGGTTCATAACGATTTTGTCGAACTGATAACCTGCGTTGTCCTCAGACCACTTTATGAAGTCGCAGCAAATCGTGTTCGTATACCCTTTTCCACGCAGGATATCAGCGAAGAGAGGTGCGATTTCTATGCAGGTAACATCTTCCAGATCGGCGTCAATATAGGCCAGAAGATCCCCACGTCCGGCTTGAGGCTCCAACAGCTTCTCACCAGGCTTCAATTCAGTGGCTCTTGCAACGTACTCAGCAATCAAGCGTGGGGTAGGGTAGAACTGGTGTGATTTTGTATCCGGTATTAAACCGGTAGCCACAATCGTATTTAGCGTATGGCCGATGTCATACGGGAACTGCCAGTGCTTTTTCTCCTGCACGCCGCCAATGAAGCTCAGTGTGCGCTCAAGCTCTTCCACCTGCGACTTCTGGAGAGCTGAATCAGAGAAGTACCATACACCTTTGTCTTTGCTCAATCGCCCGTCACGAAGCGCAGTGCGAACCGGCACGGAGATCGTCTTCTGGATTAAACCGAACTGCTTTGGTGCCCGTGTTTTTGGCGCAGTTCGGCATGGCGCGGGGATTGCAGCAGGCATACTGTAAGCCAGCACCTCATTCAACTTCCAGGCCACGTCAGGATGTATTTCAAAGTGAACGTTGCCGTTCTTGAACATCTTCACGCGCATCAGATTTCCATCGACGTTCATCCAGTCACCGGTCTGGCAGTCGTTTGCCCGATACGCAGCTGATAGCACCTCAGCAGTGCGGTTGATGGTAATAAATTCTTTGTGCGCGAAGAAATGAAGCAAGACACGCAGATCGTCGATGTAGTCCTCTTTGCGATAGTTCACGCTAACGCTGTCCCGCCAGAAATCAGAAATGCAGTCAGCGATTATCAGCCGCTCGCTGAAACCATTTGTCTTATTTGTCTTGTGCACAGGACTCAGCGCCTTAAACAAGCCATACACGCGCTCAGAGAGATATTTGTGCCTGTCATTCAGCAAATTAAGCATCGTGGGTATGACCGTTTCTGCTTTGAACTCCGGTACACCAACGAACTCTTTAACCTTCATCTGGTAGCCGGTTCTGTCAGTTTTGATGACTTCCTGTTTGCCCTCTATAAACTGCTCGCGCCACTCATCTCGACGGGAAGCTGGCATGATCAGCAAAACGTTAGTCATGTCCGTGACCTTCCTCCAGTACTCGGCCCAAATATTCTGTTTCACCCATTCCAGATCGACTTTATCCAACCAACCTCGATTTAAACGCGAGCGATCTTCATCTGGTCGATGGTTTAGTTTCAGCAGGCGATTAATCATGTTGTGGCGTTCGTCGCCATAAACGAAGTTGTGAACCTGATACATGAAGGCGATCTCTTTCTCGCACTCGGCCACAATTTCGTGGATAACGTTCATTTCCTGACGATAATCGATAGCAGTGTTTGAGCTGGCATCGTCGATGATGGAAAGGGCTGTATTCATAATTACACCATTAAATAATTTGTTTTCTGATTGGTGTAATTATCGCAAACTTGAAAAGGCATAAAAGCTGCATTCATAGGCGTTACAGCAGATTTAAGGCGTAAAAATGGGGGCTGTCGCCCCCTGTCGACTGGTGCTGTATTAGAGTGCGTATTGCGTTTTGTGCGGCTGCTTATTCAAGTCATGGCGATGCGTGAGCTCCCGCATCATGTCTTCAAGGCGACTCTTTGTGTCGTCGAGCTGGTCGGCCATTGCACCTAAAAGCTGGCGAACGGCCATCGGATCGTCGCTGTTTAGTGATGGCATTTTAGAACCTGCTTTAGAAGACATAAGGTTGATTGCAGACATCAACATCGTTAGAGAGGATTTAAGCCCGGCAATTTCACGATCTTTGCTGGCAATAATCGTCTCACTTTTGTTACCGTCATCAGTTTCTTGAGTCTCGCTCACCATATCCAAAGTCGCTTGCAACTTATCAGCTCTCTCTTTTTCAGCAAGGTAATGAACACCGAAATGGTGTGCCAAAGCTACAATCTGAGTTGGCTCTTCAAAGGTGGAATTAAAATTAAGTATTGTAAACAGTCTCTCAAATATGGAAACGTCTTCTATTCCTCGAAGAATGGCTAACATTTTGACCAGTTCATTAGCATCCATTTCTTCGAATAAGGCGTTTTGTTCATCAGCTATCGCTTTGCATTTCTTGCACATGTGTTTTTCCTAATGCTTAAACAAGTTGTTTTCTTATTGTCTTTATTGTGATGTGGCATAAAAGGGGAGCAAGCTAAACGTAAAGGTGCAAACTCTCTATTTCGGTCAACGAAACACAAGGGCCATTTGGCCCTTGTCATTAACACTTTGCTTTACGAACTAACGGATAAGCGAAGTAGATCGCCAAACCAATGAGGACGCCATCAGAAATGACAGACATCATCTTTCCCGTAAAATCCACCAACACCGCCATCACCAGAAGAGCAATGACGATCACAAGCCGGAATCTCTCAAGCATTAGAGATAAGCATCCAGTGACAACTGAAGCGCCTGGGCGATCTTTTTCAGTGCCTGCTCTTCTTGTTCACCAATGCCGTCCTGATCGGCAATATCAAGGCACAGACACAGAACATCGACCGCCTCTGGAGTACCCGCAATATCAGACAGCTCACGAATAGCCTGTGCATTAGCAGAACGAGGGGACGCTTCGTAACGAGCACGGATATTGGCGCTCATTTGGGCAATTTCACCAGCAAACGGAGAAAACGCAGGCAGAGCTGCAATTGTCTTCTCAAGAATGGCAATTTCTTTTGCGTCACATGTGCCGTCGGCATAGGAGATCATGTACGCGCCCCACACGGTGGCCTCAACCGCATCACGGTTCTCCATTTTTTTGACTTCGATAACAGCTTTACGAGTTTTCTTTTTGAAGAAACCTAACATGTGCTTTCCTTTTATTATTTGTCAAAACAAGTTGTTTTCTAATTACATAAATTGCTTACGCAGAGATGGTCAATGCATATGCACTAACAGCCGTCAGAAATAACCAAGTACCGAACCAACTGGAAAAACAAAAATCCCAACTACACGAGCCAAGGTCATGCCAGCCTGAAACTGGAGATCGCCAGAGCAAACAAGTTTTATAATGTTCGATACCCAACCGGCGGCCATAAGGGCAAGAATTGCCAGCCAAATTTTTCCAAAGTGATTTGAAAACCAGTTCATACAACCGCCTTAGTCACAGCATGATCCTGAGTAACTGGATGAACTTGAGGTATCGCATCCACCGCCATCCCATCCAGAGTGACAGGACGCTCCACTGGAGTGGTGGTAATTGTCGTCGACGAAGGTGTGGTGATGGATGAATCCGGCATCAAAAGGCTCTGACCGGCTGGAACGGCTACCGTCGCCAGTGAAACTATAATGAGAACGTAGGCCATTGGTTTCAGCCTCTTTCTTTGAAAATTTTCCATTCGAACTGTCCTTGTTGTTTTTCTCCTTCACTAAAGGCCGTGCATTTTTCGCTTCGCGTGAAGAACCAGAGGCAACAATCGCCCCCACGTTCGCAACAACTGACGCTTGATTATCTAAACGTTCATTCAGCAACCGAACGGTAGTCTCTAGTTCATCAAGGCGTGACATAACACGACCGCTAAATAATTCGGCCAAAATTTGACGTAAAGAACGAGGACGTTTAGTTACAGAAGTGAAATAGGTTTGACGTGCCATGTGGACTCCATCCAGTGTCAGAAAGAGTTGCGGCTGGCGATTGCCAGCCGCCTTTCTCGTTCCATCCTGGAACTGTGTCTTACCGACACATTGTCATCCTGACGCCGATAAGATACATGATTTAAAATGATAGGTAAACACTTACTTACTATTTATTATAAACAAAACCAATATCTTTCTTGTGAGGCATATCTGCTGCTGAAAAAGCTGCGATCTTCGCGAGTCGATCACATATTTCATTTTCACGATGCCCGGCGTGACCTTTAACCCACTTCCAGCGAACATTATGTCGACTTGCGGCCTCATCCAGACGCTTCCACAGATCAACATTCTTTACCGGTTTTTTGTCAGAAGTCATCCATCCATTGCGTTTCCACCATTTCATCCACTGTGTCATGCCGTTTTTCAGATACTGGCTATCAGAGTGCAAAATAACGTTGCATGGATATTTCAAACGCTCCAGCCCGATAAGTGCCCCCATCATCTCCATGCGGTTATTGGTGGTGCTATGAAAACCATCTGAGAACTCGCGTTCCTCACCACGATACTGGAGAACGATACCGTAACCGCCCGGGCCACCCGGATTTTTAAGGCAAGAGCCATCACTAAAGATTTTCACGGTTTTAAGCTGGGGATTGAACTCTACGACAGGCGTTGTGGGATTGGTGCGGGGGGAATTTTTGTTTTTGGCTTTTTTGCGAGTTTTTGCTTGCGATCGGGCTGGTGTCTTCGTCGTCATATAAACTCCTGAATCAAGCGCCGCGCCGATTTTTCCTCGCGCGTGCGCACACGCGTGCGTGTTAATAATTATTAAAATAAACAAATTACTTCCCAGAACAGGTTTTTATAAACCTGAACTGAACGAACGAAGTGAGTGAAGTTCACCTCGAACGAAGTGAGAGGTTGTCTTTTCAGGTAATACTCTCCCAGGGAGGTGAGTATAAAAATCTCTCACCAACCTGGTCGTTTCATAACCTGAAAAGTTATGGTCTAAGTCTACTGCCAGCTTAGACTTGGGAAGTTATGGATGACAGCACCCCAGAACCGAGATCTTCCCACACTTTATGAAGGGGAGTACTGGATTCAACCTCTCGAAACACCCCAGACTCGACAATCATAAAGTGACCCTTGTCTCTGCTCACTTTGGTTCCCCCTTCCCCGACACCTAAACGGCACCAGTTCTACGCTGGTAGTGAGCTTTTTTAAACCTGACGCCAGTGACGCTTACCCCCACCCATCAGGTCGAGTCTCCAGTCTACGACTGGAAACTATCAGATCTTAGCACTTACAATTCACTTTATGAATAGTTTGTACTTATCTATCATTGTGATTGATTATTTTCTCTACCATGTAGTTGAACATTCAAGGCAAACACCTCATTGATCAACTCACCTAAAAGCTGTTCAACAAGTTCGCGATGCTCGCCAAGATGCAAGCACTTAATTGCCCATTCGTACAAGTTGAAAGCCTGCTCACGATCTTTCATCATTTCACGAGCCTGGGCCAGAAAATCGCTCTCTACGAGCGCAACGACATTAGTCGGGTATGACATGTTGGTTTCCTTAAAGTGGTTCATAAAATCGATTTTAAAGCGTCTGGGAAGGGGTTCTAGTGGATTCTGTTGTGATGTTCAGGTCTGGAGTCTCTGATACAAAACAGCCTGCTTCCGTATATTAATAATTAATATGTAGTTATTTATATATACAGAAGCAGGCTAATTACAGACGCCAGAACAAACTAAGCAGCCTTCTTTGATGGTCTTTTTTTCCTGATCACATTCGCAGGATCATACCCTCCCAGACTTTTCATGACGTCCAAAGGGATCTTGCTTATAGAGTGCCCAGCGTCCTGACAGAATCCTCGAAAAACAACGAGCATACTGCCACCTGGGTTGATGTTTACTTCTACCTGACCCAGATTTACGTCAGGCTCGACAAACGCTACGCGGCCACCAGACAGAATAATCGTCTCATTCGCACACTCTGTTGCACGCTCATACCACTTTGTATCTAGGGATTGAGGAATTAGCATCACTGTTGTAACTCCGCGAGCCTGCTCACGTATAGCCGCATCAATCCAGGGGTAGATTTTGGAGTAGGGTGGATTGAGGAAGGCAATTGTACCTGGCTGTCCCCATTCAGATTTCAAAGCATCACGCTCAACGCCTATGAAATTAGGCAGCTTTGCATTGTCCTTGTTGCAGGCAACGTCAACATCAAATGTCACTCCAAGATAACGTTGAATGGCAGAAAACAGCCAGTCAGGTGTTCTCCAGAGGTCACGAAGAGAGTTGTCACGCTTTCGCTGTTTGATTTTTTCGGCTGCAATCATCTTCTTTCTCGATAGGTAAGTAAATACCTATTTTTGCATTTGATTTTATGTCTGGCAATCAAATAAAACGCGCCAGAAATGCAAACGAGAAGCTCTCTGGCGCGTTTTTGTGGTGCTGGGTATGTGATTGGCTTACCCAGTACTATAAAGCTCTCTATGGGCTTTATTTTAAGTAGGGGAACGTCATCCAATAGTGTACTCCGCGACAAACTTCTTAACGATCGGTGATTCTTCGTTCAATGTTAGATTTCCACCGTCTCTAACGGCAATTCCTGTCGCTGGAAATACAGCCATCATTTGCCCAGCCTGAGTTGACGCAGTGTTAAGCGGATACGGTTTTTCTGGATTGCTCATTAAAGCAATCTTAATACTATTACTTGTAGCCTTCTTTTCTGTGAGAAGGTGTCTCATGGAAATTACCGTGTAAACACTAATATCTGGACCTCCGCTAAACCAATTAAGAAGGTTTAATATCTTATCCTTTGCTTTGACAGGCGCGTTATCGTAAGCGTCTAAGAAAATATCTTTTTCTAAGCCCGCTTTATTGAAAAACGAATCATCTTTATCACTTAAAGTAAAACGAGGACCTCTTGCAGTACGAGCTTTTTTATTTGTATTGCTATCATTTGACTGTTGAACTTTTAATTCATCATTAACCTCAACACACTCTTCAACCTCAATAAATCCCAATTGTTCTGGCTCGTTTTCGGCAGCTTCAACACTTTCAGCGTTAATTACGTTTATAGGCTCATGCGCTAACTCCAACTCATTTAAAGCAGAGCTGAAATCACCTGCTTTTTCTTCATTGAAAAGTTCTTCGGCAACATCATCAGAACTCATGGCTACGCCAGCATCTAGGCCGAGCAGCAGATCGTCAATATCATCAGTATTTTCAACCTGTGCAGCTTTTTTTACTGGTTCATCAAGTGATTGCAACATGGCTGTCAGCTCGTCCAGATCATCATTTGTCATTACATTTTCAACCGAACTCATGTAAGTCTCCTTCTGTTTGGTTACATTTGCGTTTCGATGGCTGCATTTTGACTAAACCTATCAGGCGGAAAAGTATTAAATACAGGCAGAAAATGATTGAAAGGCGACTGTTCTTTAAAAAAAAGCCTACTTTAAACTTTTTAAAGTAGGCTTTTGTTTTACACAATTTCAGAGGGTAATTTAAAAAATCCGTACTTATTACGTGCCTTAAAGAAGCATTGCATCATTAAGTTTGTGTCATATAAGGCACTATGTGCTTTGGCATGATCGTATATAAAGCCAAGAGAGAAGGCCAACTCTTCAAGGCGGGGACGTTTACCGTCTTCTGTGGCCCACAATCCCGATAACATAGTATCTATAACAGGAACTTCTGGCAGTCTTACTCCATACCCTGAAAACTCGTGTCGAATAAATGGTATATCAAATGCTTCGCCGTTATGAGCAACCCACACACTACATGCCCCCATATAAGCGCCAATTTCGCTGGCATGATTTGACAACAAAGGTTCAGCTGCGAGCTGTTCCAATGAAATGCCATGAACGGCTTGAGCTTTCGGATCTATGTTTCTGCGAGGGTTAAAACGCATCTCCAGACTATCAATATGTCTCTGTGTCTCCAGTTCATAGCGGGTAATTGCGATTTCAATAATTTTATGACCAGCAAGGAAATCCAGTCCCGTAGACTCGATATCGATGCCTGCAACAATCGTTGTCATCAGAACTCCTTACAACTTCTTAGCGCCCTTAAGTAGTGCGCTACGTACAAATTGAGCCGCTTTTTTCAAAGTTTCTTCACTGGTTTCACAGACAATCGGATCTTTCCACTTACCTGACACAGTGTTGAGAATATTGATTTGGTTGCTATCCAGACAAACAGAGATATAAAGCACTGTGCCACCAGCCAGCATCAAATGCATAGGAAACAGAGGCTTTTTACTGCCTTCACTGAACTGAGACATGGCGATGTTAATGGCTTCACCCACTTGTGTACCAACAAGCCCCTGCGCAGTTTCGAATATGGCACGAATAGCCAGACGAGCCTCTCGATCGCTCATAAGCGACCGGGAATGTTCGTCCGCTACACGAATCAAAGCCTCTGTTGTTTTCCGATCCAGTTCATCTTCAAGCAACATTTCACTAAACATTTTTTATCCTTAACCCATTTTGAGAGTTTTATTGTCGCAATGTCGAAGAGGCGAACAATTTCTAATGAACGGTCACTCGGCCACAGAACCGGTTTTCTATCTTTTCTACAGCGTTATCTAGCATTCTCATCACTGATCTGGCTCTTGCTTCAACCGTGCGATATCGGTTGGAAACGACGAAGGTTTGCAGATCTCCCCTTTGCGGATGCAGGTGAATTTTTGTCAGTTCCCCGCACATCAACGCATCAATACGAGCGACATACAGACGGTCTAATGATGCTCGTTGTGATCGCAAGTAATCTCGCTCTGAGAGAGCGACTCCCGGGCGTAAGCCAGCAATGGCGTTAAAGTTTGAAATAGCAGTTTTGTGGCAAAACTTTTCGATATCGAGGGCTAACTCAATACACCGATCTTCATTTGTATGGCCGACCAAATCCAACGTGTAGGCCATAACATCAGCAGGTGTGCGATCGATAACAAAGCCTTCAACACCACGCGTAAGTAGCTCTATATGCTTTGCTATTTCCATTTGAATCTGAAGCCGCTCATATAGAGGCATAGAATCACCTACTCGAACACCGAGGCGGCTCATCAAACTTCCGACACCAGCATCCACGTAAGGGATTCCGTAATGTTTGTCGATATATTTAGCCAGGGTTGTTTTCCCACTGCCCTGAGCACCAGTGATCCCAATCCGGTAATCCATTACGACCTTCTGTATACGATCTGCGAAAAGCCAGGCTCTTCCTCGCTGGCTCGTTGGGTATAAGCTGTTTCAACAGGCACAAAGCCTAAGTTACGCATCATGCTTGCCGGGAAGAATGCATCGGCGTTTGGTACATCAATGCCGATGTGGGAGAGCCAAATCTCTTCAACATGCGGCATGAATAGCGAGTAAATTTGTTCCCCGCCAATCACCCACACAGGCTCTGGTAATCGCAACACATCATCCACACCAGCAGGGTAGAATCCATTTGGTACAAAGCCATGAGAGCGCGTCAAAACGAGGTTATGACGCTCTGGAAGAGGGCGTTTGAGACTTTCCATCGTTTTACGCCCCATAACGACAGTGGCGTTTTTGGTGAGTCTCTTAAATAGCTTCAGATCGGTAGAACAACGCCAGGGGAGTTCATTCGCTATGCCGATCTCATAGTTACGGCCAACAGCAGCGATCATCTTCATTTGCTCACCTCATAGATGACCGGTCGATGGTGAGAGTCGGCTAAAGCGGCACGGAGTCGAGGATCGTGCACCAGCGCAGCGATAAGCAGATCGCCTTTATGCTCCGCTAATGTGCGCTTAATATGCTTCTCATAACTGGTGCCATTCGGTACGAGATGAAGCCAGTCATAATCAACGCCAAAATCTTTCAGCCATCGTTTAGTTGGCGCTTCAAGAGTTTCAGAGCGGCTACTGATAAGCACCACTTCAGCCCCTGAGCGAGCAAAACCACGCAACATACGGCTGGTGGGGAAAATGAGTTCATCACCGGCAATGAATTGGCCTGCATCCGAGTCAGATACAGATTTACGATGGCTGGTATTTGCCAGCACACCTTCAATTTCGCATAAGACATACATACCTCTTGCCATATCACACCGCCACTGGAACCTTGATCCACGGTAGAGGGGCATAGCCAAGAATAAGAATCTCGTCCCATTTGAAATCATCCAGCTCAGACCATTCATTAGGGAATATAACGACCGGATCTGAATGCTCTGGAGCCTGTCGTTGCATTAGCTCACACACACCTTCCATGTGGTTGTTGTACAAATGCACGTCAAAGCCAAAATGCACAAATGCACCGGCCATGTGACCCGTAATCTTCGCGAGAAAATGAGTGAGAATGCCATAGCCAGCAATATTGAATGGCATACCAACAAAAGTGTCTACGCTACGCTGTACGAGGCAGGAGTTGAGGATGCGTTTGGGGATTCCAAGTTCATCCAGTTCAGTTTCAGTAACACTGCCGTCCATCTCCAGATCGTATAGCATCTTGGTGTAGATAGACTCATAACCGAGGCGACTGTGTTGAAGACCAATGTCAGTTGCCATCGTTAAACGGGTTTCAAAATCCAGTTCACGACTCCACAAAGAGAAGACAAAGTGGCAAGGTGGCAGTTTCATATCCTCAAGCTCGCCTACGTTCCATGCGTTAAGCATGATGCGACGATCGGTAGGGTTCGTGCGCAGTGTATCGACAATACGCTGTAGCTGATCGATTTCACGGGACAGCACTACGCGATCTTCACTGATACCCAGGTATCCCTCGACTTTGTACCCGCGTTCACGGAAAGTAGCGATCTTGCTCAGATATTCACTATGGCTCACGATGCGGGTATCTTCCCATCGACGCCACTGCTTACCGTAAACCGGCCCCAAATCGCCATTCTCATCGGCCCATGCATCCCAAATCTTAACGCCGTTATCCTTGAGAAATTGGATGTTGCCCGTGCCTTTCAGATACCACTCAAGTTCGACAAGCAGTGGCTTAAGATTTACCGCCTTTCCAGAAATAAGCGGCACAGTCCCACCAGTAAGCATGTAGTAAGAGGGAACGTAGCAGGTGCTTAAAGTACCAGTGCCTGTGCGATCATCAGCCTGCACGCCGCTTTTAAGCACCGTCTCAATAACTTTTGCATACGATGCGTTTGTTACCTGACCGTTCGTATGCTCACGATTCAAAAGGAGTGACACAAAAACCTCACAAAGATAAGTGACCACTTATTCATTAAGTGAGTTTACATTTATTGAGGGAACAAGGCCAGATAGATAAAAAAATGGTGGCCATAGGCCACCAAAAACGAATAGTTGTTTCAGAAATTTAACGCGCCAGCGCAATATACACAGATAGATAACTACCTACAATTATTTTTTGATCATTCCGTACATTGCTGAGGCTTTAGCTTGCTCAACAAAGGAGGATAAATCGACATCACTATAGGTTGGAGACTTCAGAATCTTTCCATCGGAAATTCGAAAACCGATCATCTTATCGGTGCCATCAGCATGGCGAAATCCCAGGTCAGAAGAGTCGTATTTGCAGTTGGCCACAGCATGGCGACGCTCTTCGGCATCTGCAGGCCATAATTTTGTCATGTTGGACCGATGAATTTCGCCAACCAGCTCGACGACATTGATACCGAGAAAATCAGCCAGTCGATAAGTCATCATGCACGCCACATAGATTTTGTTCATTACACGGCGCAGTTCCTGAATCAGCTCAGAATCCTTAACAGTCTTCTTCTCAAGTTTATCTGCCAGCTCTTCGAGCATACATGACGCCTCACGAGCTTCCTGAAATGGCATTGCCATATCATCGAAAACAGTGTTACCAGGCACAAAAATTGTCTGCATAAAGCGATCAATGCTCTGTTCCTGCGTGTAATAAGTCATGCCGGTAGAAATACCACCTTTGATGGCGACCATCGTACCAACACCAACGTATAAAAAGTCGGCCATTGCATCCAGCAGTTGCTCAATATCCCCATTCATTGCGGCTGGAATACCTTCCACTACAGCTTCTTCATGAATCAGGCTTGCACGGAGACGAAGCAGCTCTGGTGTCGGCATAACGCGTCTCGGATGCTGGAAGAGTTCATGAAACTGATCGACCATCTTGTAAATACTTTCAGTGGCTACACCATGGCCTTCATGCAATTCATATGGTTCTGGCTTAAATCCAATGAGTCGATCGGTGGCAAGTTTCAGGTGGTCAGTCAGTTTGGTAAAGTTCATGCTAGTTTTGTTCCTTCTTAATTCTTGTGATCCATTGTGGCCCAGCGTTGCCAGGCCACATAATGCTTTGTATCGGTTTACAGGTCTGCAAACTGGCTTAGAGAAGCCTTATCCACGGTAGAATCGATCTGACCTACCAGATATGTGCTTTGCTCTGCCTCTTGTGGTGCAATTTGCAGTGTGTCGGTTAACAACCACTTGTTCATCCAGACCAGCGGGTCAGTGGTAACTTCTGGAAATAAAGCCTTCAGGCCAAGACGATTCATAGCCAGATTGGTGCGGTATTTTACATAGGTTTTGAGAATATCCGCGTTTAAACCAATCATCGAACCGTCTTTGAAGAGATAGTCTGCCCAGTTCATTTCTTGTTCGGCGACTGATTTCATGGTGTCGTAAATGACGTTTTCTTCATCAGCAGCAATCTCTTTCCACAATAAACCTTCGCGACCGGTACGCATGAAGCGGATCATGCGTTCAGTTCCTTCGCAATGCAGAGCTTCATCACGGGCAATAAAGCGCATAATTTTGGTGTTACCCTCAAGCAACTTCCGTTCACCAAAGGCAAACGTACATGCAAAACTTACGTAGAAACGGATCGCCTCAAGCGCATTAATGGACACCAACGTGCGGAAAAGCTGACGATGCAAAGGGTATGGCTCCCAGCCATATTCATTTACGTACAGACGCTCAAATTCCTTCTCACCTAACGACTGGCGCTCGCAGGTCATCCCATAAAGCCTGTCATATTCAGCAGAGATACTGATCGCTCGGTTGATGATTTCTTCATCCGTAACAATACCGTCAAAAACAATGCTCGGATCGTCCACCATGCCACGAATAATGTGGGTGTAGCTGCGGCTATGGATAGTCTCAGAGAAAGACCACGTTTCAACCCACGTTTCCAGTTCAGGAATAGAGATAAGCGGCAGCAGCGTTGCATTTGGGCTACGTCCCTGAACTGAATCGAGTAACGTTTGATAACGGAGATTGCTCAGAAAAATGTGACGTTCGTGGTCCCGCAGCTTCGTGTTGAAGTCGATACGATCGCTCGAAATATCAACTTCTTCCGGCCGCCAGAAGAAAGACAATTGACGTTCAATCAACTTTTCAAAATCACGGTATTTTTGCTGATCGTAACGTGCCACGTTGACAGATTGTCCGAGGAACATAGGCTCTTTGGTTGCATCATTAGCACCCAAACGGAACGTTGAATATGACATGTGTTTTTCCTTTTTCTTTTTTATGTGTTTAAACAAGTTGTTATCTTATTTGTTTAAACAAGGCTTACAAATCAAAGAGAAGGTGGGGATACACCCCACCATATGTCAGATTTTGCAGGCTCCGTCGCACTCATCTTCTGGCTCGACGGCTACAGCTTGCGTCAGTGGATTCTGCGGTTCGTCGTCATCACGCTTTCCTGCCCCATCTCTGGTGTTGTGGTAGTAAAGCGTTTTAACTCCCATCTTGTAGGCGAGAAGCACATCTGACAGTAGCGTCATCATTGGGACTTTATCGCCTTCAAAGCGAGAAGGGTCATAGTTGGTATTGGCTGAAATAGCCTGGTCAAAGAACTTCTGGATGATCGCCACCTTTGTCAGATAGCCGCGGTTGTCCGGCATATCCCACAGGTATTCATACTGTTCCTTCAGTTTTTCAAACTCAGGCACGACCATCTTGACGATGCCGTCCTTAGAAGATTTCACTGACACCGGGCCACGAGGCGGTTCGATGCCGTTGGTGGAATTAGTGATCTGGCTGGAAGTCTCGCATGGCATTTGTGCCGTCAGTGTGGAGTTGCGAAGGCCGTATTTTGCAATACGTTCACGCAGTTCTTCCCACGGCATCTTTAACTCAAAGTTGGTTTCGCCACTTTCGTCTAATGAAGAACGGTAATGGTCGATCGGCAACTGACCAATTGCGTACTTGGTCTGCTCAAACCAGTCACACTCACCTTTTGCTTCAGCAAGTCGGCAGCTGGCATCAAGAAGGTAATACTGGATAGCTTCGAACGTTTCATGCACCAGTTTATTGCCAGCGGTATCAGAATAACGAACGCCATTTTTTGCCAGGTAATAAGCAAAGTTGGTTACACCAATTCCCAAGCTACGACGAGCTTTGGCAGGCACTTCGGCTGCCTCCATCGGATAGTCTTGATAATCCAGTAACGAATCCAGTGCAGCAACGGCATAGAACGCCACCTCTTTAAGAGACTCCAGTGAACGGATGGCTCCGAGGTTAAAAGCGGATAAAGTGCATAGCGCGATCTCACCGTTCGGGTCGTCGGTAAATGCCAGTGGACGGGTGGGTAGGGTGATCTCCATACACAGGTTTGACTGGCGGACAGGTGCAAGAGCAGGAATGAAAGCGCCATGCTCATTAATATGATCGACGTTCGCAATATAAATTCGGCCCGTGGACGCTCGTTCCTGCATCAGAGATGAGAACAGCTCAATGGCAGGTACTGACTTCTTGCGAATTGAATCATCGGCTTCGTATTTATGGTACAGCTTTTCAAACAGATCCTGGTCTGTGAAGAAGGCTTCGTACATATCAGGCACATCATGCGGGCTGAACAGAGTGATGTTCTCGCTTCTGACGAGTCGACGGTACATCAGACGGTTACTCATGACACCGTAATCAAGATGGCGAACGCGGTTTTCATCGATACCACGGTTATTTTTCACCACCAGCAGACTTTCAACTTCAAGATGCCAAATCGGGTAAAACGCTGTTGCTGCGCCACCACGGACACCACCTTGCGAGCAAGATTTAACAGCAGTCTGGAAATGCTTCAGGAATGGAATAACTCCGGTATGGGTGGCTTCACCATTGCGGATCTCGCTGCCCAGCGCACGGATACGGCCAAAACCAATACCAATTCCAGCACGACGTGAAACGTAGTCGATAATTGCGGCTGAAGCTGCACTAATCCCTTTCAGACTATCGCCAGACTCAATCAGCACACAACTGGAGAACTGACGGGTTGGAGTACGGACGCCGGCCATGATTGGTGTGGGCAGAGACAGTTTGAACGTACTTGTAACGTCATAGAAACCTTTGACCATCTCCATACGTGTTTTGCCAGCGCAGTCGTCTTCCCAATTCTGGAACAGACACATGCCCACCAGCATATAGATATGTTGCGGCCCCTCATGAATCTCACCAGTAACACGGTTTTGAACGAGGTATTTGCTTTGCAATTGCACCGTAGCCGCATAGCCAAAAAGATCGTCACGTTTAGGCTTAATGTAATTGCCGAGTTCTTCGATCTCTTCAAATGAATAATGTGTCAGCAAATCCTTGTCATAAACGCCCTTGCTAACGTTCTTGATAATGTGTTGGTAGAAGTTCGGATAGTCGTAACGACCGAAGGCATCTTTGCGGATTTTAAAAATGTTCAGGCGGGCAGCCACCTGCGAGTAATTTGGTGCATCTGGTGAGATCAAATCAGCGGCAGATTTAACCAAAGCCTCATGCAACTGGCTGGTGGTAATCCCATCAAAAATGCTGGCCGCAGCTCCCATTGCTACAGCGGATGCGCTTACACCACGAATGCCTTCTACGCCATACATTACGACGCGGTTGTATTTTTCTTCGGATAACGGCTCTGTTTGGCCGTTACGTTTTACGATGCTTATCATGTATCACCAAATAAAGAGGGCCACTATATTTAGTGGCCCATGTTAATAGATAAGCACTTACCTATCAATGAGATCAAATGAGAGACTTGAGAACATCGCGCACCTGGCGAAACTGATCTGTTTGCATACCGGTATGGATGGCAGCCACCGCATCAGCCAAATGTTCGTTTTTGTTCACGAGAACATCCTGTCCAGATTGCTTACGACGCAGCCACGGTGCTTTAGGGTGTTTTTTCGTAGCCCACTGGATAATCTCTTCTTTCGATGTAGTAAGTTTATTGCCAACAAAATGCTTGATTTCGTTTGGAGTGACCTGGATCAATGGCTTATCCACACACGCAAGTACACCGATACAAATACCGTAAGACGTCTGCGAACGAGAGTTTTGGCTCCCAACCGGTAGTTCACAAAAAACCATATTCGCCTTATCAATGATTGGCTTCGCAACACGCCATATTTCACTGGCACGGCGCAGATCGTCACTGTTCACACGAACGGTCTTTTTGTTACTCCCCGCTTTAGTCTCAACAAGAGTAAGGCCGTGAATCTCAAGTTCGTCCGTTTCAAGGTCTAAAGTGCCCACAGCAAGCCCAAAGTTGCTCATAGAGGGATCAACACCAACTACGCTGATTTTTTTACTCATATAGTCTCCTTACCATGTTCCCCATAGAGGGTTTTCCAATAATCTCGCCTCCAACGAATTGGCTACTATTGCCGTTTGCAACGTTGGTTGGGGATAGTTTGCAAAGTCTGAATACTCATTTTCCTGCGTGACACGTTTATCTACGGCATGTTTAACGCCACTTGCTATGAAATGACGCATGATGCCCAACAGCCTCCGACTGTCTGCACTATCGTTTGCTAAAACATGAGGGAGCTGAAGTTCGATTTCTACCATTTCTCCATACTTACCAACAAACTGTAGTTTGTCCGCACTGTACTTTTTATCCCTCCTTTGGATAAGGAAACCAGTAAAAGCATCACCTGGCGATGCCAAACTATCCACCCGCTTATTGGCAAGTCGAATAAGGTTCGTGAAAGCCATACAGTGATGCGCACCCATTCCCCCAAAGAACCCTTCGCTATTAATGTTAAGATCTTCAGTTTCATGGGATGCAATAAACCCAGGCCCGACGTTGGGAAGATATCCCCCCTCAACAAAAGGATTAATCAGGATCGGCGCAATACATCCAGGTGGTAGTGATTTCAAACTTTGCATCAATGGTGTCTCGGATATTAGACCAAGCAACGCGGCGAATTGTACTCCGTCAATATTGTTGCTGCCCCATAGAATACGTGGAGCCGCACCATTGGAAGTATGCCCATTGATCAGTTTTATCGACTGCATCACTGCAAATACCTGCAAAAACTGCGAGCGGCTTAATTTAAACGACATAGCTGCGCCCCTCTTTAACTTCCAGCGTAATAGTTTCCCGGAACCATGACTTCATCTCTTTATGGGAGATAATCAGCACAGTACCTCGCTCGCGAGCTTTGGACTCCAGAATACCCATGAGGCGTTCAAGACCGGCTGTATCGAGTGCATCGTCAATTTCGTCGCCGATAAACAAATCGATGTTTTTACTCGCCCGGTTACTAACCAGATCCTGCAATGCCAAAGAACACGCAATGCGAACCTTCCGCTTCTCACCACCAGAGAGGGTTTGGAACGACTTACTTGAACCTTTCTTCTGCACACTAATGTTGAATTTGTCGCGATACTCACCTTTTTTAGTGACATCCATCGTCGACCACTCAGCAGTAATATTCCCGTCAGACAACGTATTGAGATACTCGGCAGTGCGTGTATTCAGGAAAGGCGTAACAGACGTCAAAATATGAGAACGCACCCCGGCAGGAGAGTAGACCTGACGAGCTTTTTCCAATAGCAACGTTTGTTCCTGAATAGCCTTCAACTCATCTTTTAAGGACTTGAAGGTAGACTTACTGGATACCAGGTTATCTTCGTGTCTGGCGATAAGAGCAATAAACGGATTAATCTCTTTTGATATACGATCGACCTCAGTACGAGCACGAGTCACAAGAGACTCAATAGCAACAACCTCCTTCTCACGATGACGCAAAGATGAGAGTTGTTTCGTAAGCTCTTCAATCCGGGCAATGATAGCCGTTACATCAGGTGTCGTTTTAACAAGGGCAGACTCAATGCTTAACGCTTTCTCAAGATTCGTTTTGTGTTTAGCCATTGCCTCTGCAAGTGTCTTCGCCTGACCAATTTCCTGACGTGCTTGTTCAATGAAATTCTCCTTCACCGTTGATAGATCTTCTTCGCAGTAGGCTTTGCCACAAGTAGGGCATGGTGATCCCACTTTAGTACCAACCTCTTCTGCTTTGGTCTTAAAATTACGCGCGCGGCTCATTGCATCAGCCTGACTATTTTCTGTAGCTTTGATGCTTGCCCGAATATCAGTTATCGCACCACGAACTTTGAGCAACTTGGCGTCATGTTCTTCTTTTGAGGCTAACTTTTTGCGCTCACTTTCGATTGCCTTCTCGGTATCACGGATCTGTTCGGGAAGAGTGCGGATCTCAAGTTCAACTTCCGTTAACTCAACTTCGGCACTGGCCAGCCCAGCCAGGGCATCGTCATAACGTTTAGAACGCTCTTGCTCCCATGATTCAGAGGAGGCTTTCGCTGACTCAATTTCTGACTGTGTTGCCTCAATGGTCGAGATTGTCGACTCCAATTTGGTTTTAACCACATCCATACGTGCGGCAGCTGCATTAGCTCGCTCACGAGCAATAGCGTAGGCGCGTGTCAGTCTGTCAACGCCAGCGGCTTCTTCTACGATGGTTTTGAGGTTTTTGTCGGACATTCCAGGTAAATCTGGCATAGCTTCTTGGCTCGCATAGATGGAAGCCATGAAAACCTCTTTAGATGCACCGATCAGACGCTCGACGAACTCTTGCGTCAGCGCATCTTTGCCTTTCGTCATATCGCCGTCTTCACCACGAACGATAAGCCGATTTTTGAACTCTTTGTGTTTACGGTGACGAATGATCGCATATCTCTTGCCTTCATCCTCGATGGTTACTGCAACACGACAGTTCTTTTCATGGTCGGTAGACAACACATCGTCCCCCTTCACACCATGAGCTGTTTCGCCATAAAGACACCACATCAGGCTATTCATTAGCGTTGACTTTCCAGAGCCATTACTTGATGCGGAACTATCATCACTATTAACACCCTGAATGAGCACTAAACCACGCTGATCTAACTCGACCTCCGCGCTGGCGATAGCCATAAAATTCTCAACCTGGAGCTTTAAAAACTTCATATAACACCTTTGATACCGTGTGTTAGCTTTTGACCTTCTTTCAATCTGAACTCCGTATGCGCCGGGAAGGATCTGCGCCTCAATACGCCTTTTCTGGTTAACCTTCCAAGATAAAACGCTACGGGATTTCCTTGTGGCGGGTAGGGCTTGTGAAACATCACCGTCTGGCCTCGTTCAAGTCTTTTCATCGTGATGGCAAAGTCTCGAAAGCTCCCATAACGACTTTGCCTCACACAGCCTCCGAACTCTCCGCTTCGGTGAGGATTTCCTGACACAAAATATCCAACTTGCTCAGATCAAATCCGCCGTCAGTATCGTGGACAATCTTGCAATAAGCAGATACCGACTCTCCCAGGCTATCGATTTTGCTGGTTTCCGTTGTGCTTGCTGTCCCTTCCATCATTGATGACTTACGGATGAAGTTGCACACGACACCTTTTGCACCCATTGTTTTGAGGATGTTCTGGTACTTAATGCCTTCTTCATCGTTCTCAATTACGGCGCGGAAACGCACGTAGTTGCCGCGAATTTGGTCATCGGCAACATAATCTTCCAGGTTAATGAATTTAGGCGCACTGGTTTCGTAGTGACTGAAACTGCCGTCCGGGTTTACGATCATGTAACCAGCCAGAGATCCAACATCTCCCCAATTTTGATGGGTCAGCGCACCGACACTGATAACTCCAGGAATGACCTCTTTGTGGTTGTGGTAATGCCCACTAAGCACGAGACGAAAGCCGATATCCTTTAACTCCTGCGCATCGATACCGACGTCAGGCATTGTTGGAATGGCTTTGTTAATGGATGTATGGATAACAACGTCATGGTTATCACCTTCTACGCTCTTACGTAATGCTTTCAGATCGCTGATAAGCTCCGCATGATTGTTACGCCAGCTAATCAGGTGGACAGTCACATCACCAATTTTTATTGAGTGTGGGCGCTTGCCACATACGATTACCACGCCGATAGAACTCAGCGATGCTGCTGCGTTGGCGCTATATACTGAATCGTTGGTTTCAAGATCGTGATTACCGGCCAGCATTACTACTGTCAGATCAAGCTCGTTGATAATCCACTTGTACGTTTCAGTTACGTAATGCAAAACAGAAGGGGACACAGTTCCTCGGACGTGAAATGTATCACCGGCAACCAACATGTACTTACAACCGGCCTTCTTCATGGCGATGGCTGCTTCTTTCGTTGCTTCCAACTGTATTTCAAGTCTGGAGTTAAGCCCCTCTGCGTTCGTCGTGGAGAACGCATCCCATTTGTGGTAGTGGCAGTCAGAAATGACGCCGTATGGCAAAGTCATGTGTTTTTCCTTTGTGGTTATTTTGATACAAATTTTAAGAGCAATGAGAAGGTAAACAACTATGCATAACGGTATGTTAGGAATGAAACGAGCGTCTTAATATACAAAACTTATAAGTAAGTATATACCTATTTATTGTGGCGCAACTTTGCTTGTCTGTATGACTAAAAATAAGACAGGATCACTGTAGAACGCTATGAGAGCTATTTTGAGGAGGCGTAGATTCTATCTACGCCAATATACGATCTGGAGGGTTACAGCGCGTCAGTGGGCTTTTTACGCGCTGCGTTTATGCTTATGACGCCAGCTTTTGGACGTGGGTCAACAAGGTTAAGCTCTTCTTCGCTGTGGTATTCGAGGTCGAACTCACGTTTTACATGTCTGATGTAGATTGCGGTGAGCAGGCTATCTTTGGTCAGAAAGTGTCCGTAGGATTTGCGGATCACTTCTTCTACCTTCTCGATTTTCTCACCACCCATACAGAGATGATTAAACCGGCTGTGTTTCCGCAACATTTCGTCTACTGGGCCTGAGTAAACCTTGTCTACTTTCCCAAAACGGATGATTTTCCCTGTGTCTGCGGATACGAGGCAAATCAGCTTGTCTGGTGATAAACGATCTCGCCACGTCACACCTGAACGGAGTGTGTTGAAGTAGGGAGCATCCAATCCGATGATCGGTTTACGAAATGCGAGTAATGGAACGTACCTGATGCAACTGTTTAAATGAAAATTCACACCAGCCTTATCAAGTTTAATTCTGGTTTCGTAGATCGGGCACTTCGCCGCTATACCGCAGATGTCACAAAGCAACTTCTGCTTATTCAGGTTGGAATTTGATTCGATAGTGTAGGAGCCGTCTTCAAGACGACGAACCCAGCGCGTGCGTTTTAGATCCATATGTCATTTTTCTGTGATTGTTAGCCGAGGCAACGATAACCCACCAGGTGCGCCGAAGGTAGTAAATGCCTGTTTTAATTATTCACATATCCACAGGATAGATCCTAATAAAGAGATCCATAGATAGATCCTTATATAGATCAAATAAGATCCCCGATCGCTGTAAGCCGCGCCACGACTGGTCTGAAGTCATGTTCATGTATGCTGTCAGCGGTAATTGATAGTCTGTCAGCGGTTCACCGTATGCTGCCAACTGTTTTTGGTATTCTGTCAGCGGCAAATCAAGTATGCTGTCAGCGGTTGAATGACAAAGGTGTCCACATGTCCACAAAAAATAAAAAAGGTAAAAATAACAAAGAAGTAGAAGATAACATCGACAACTTTGAAGAAGGTTCCCTTGAATTGTACACAGGGGAACTTGTCCCTAATAGCAACAATACAGTCCAACCAATTGCGTTGATGCGACTGGGGTTGTTCGTCCCCACGCTTAAGGGAACAAAATACAGTAAACGTAACAAGCCAAATGAGATCGATGCTTCAAAGGAGCTTGTCCAGCTCGAAGTAGCCCGTTCTGAAGGCTATTCCGATATCAAGATAACCGGTCCTCGTCTCGACATGGATCATGATTTCAAAACGTGGGTGGGCGTTGTGCGTTCGCTGGCAGAATACGGCGAACCTAACGGTCGTGTCGAGTTAAGCATCACGAAATTTGCGAAGTTTTGTGGCTATCCATCGTCACAGATCCGCAAAACACTCCGCGACCGGCTTACAAACAGTCTTTTGAAGATCATGCGTACAACTCTGTCTTTCCAGAGAACGTATGAAGAAAAGAACGTCGACGGCTCTAACAAGATCTCGCTTCTGATGGTGCACCTCATCAATAGCGTGGACTACAACGAGCAGAAAGATACGGTGGTGTTCTATGCAGAACCGAAGCTGGCCGAACTATATCGCTTTGACCATAAGGTTCTTTTGCAGTTAAAGGTTATCAATAAGCTACCACGCAAAGAAACAGCACAGGCTCTGTACACCTTCATCGAAAGTCTTCCAACCAAGCCTGCGCCGGTATCGCTTGCTCGATTGCGTGCGCGACTCAATTTGAGTAGCAGGAATGTCAGCTCGCAGAATCAGACTATACGTAACGGCTTAAAAGCTCTCCAAGATTTGGGCTATCTCGAATACAGCGAGATTAAGCGTGGGCGGTCGATCTATATCCAGATTCACAGCCGCAATCCAAAACTCAAAGTCGCACCGCCAAAACCTGAAGACATCGAACCCAAAAAACCAGATGAGAAAGCCGGGGAAATTGATGCCAAACAGAACATTATCAATAAGATAACCGAACTTTCGCAGAATTTGACGCCTGAAAATATCAAGATGATTGAGATCCTTTCCAATAGTCTCAAACTGCTTTGATATGCTGTCAGCGGTGAAATGTATGCTATCAGCGGCTATTTTTCTGAAAAGTATGCTGTGAACGGTTAAAGATATGCTACCAGCGGTATAGTGAGATGAACGTATGCTGTGAGCGGTAAATCATCTATCACCACTCAATGCTCTGCCATACCTCCCCAGTGGTTACTAACCTCGAAGAGTGCATTCCATATAGGTTTGCGCTCACTAACATTCTATTGCTATTGCGCTGATTGCTTGTAGTGAAAGGCATTTGTTGCCTGCTACTCCCTGATAGAATGTATGCTGTCAGCGGTGTTTTATTGAGGAATTTTTGTTTGGATATGCTATCAGCGGTAATTAATGGTATATGTCAGACCTTCGTATGCTGCCAGCGGTAATTTTGTTCTGGTTATACCCATACCGGGACACATTATTCATGCAATGTCTTAAGTATGCTGTCAGCGGTAAAAAATCGAGTAAAGTATGCTGTGAGCGGTGAGATAGACTCTCGATATGCTATCAGCGGTAGTTGATTGTGTATGCTGTCAGCGGTGACGACTATGAAATATGACTGCGGAACGTGCCGCAGTCAGTTTGCATTTAGTGTATTTTCTTTAACAGACCCCAAAGTGTTCCGGCTTTTGTAGTCAGTTTTCCTGTTTCTGGATCGTACATACGCCATTCACGCCGCTGGTGGACGATATACCCATCTTCACGTTCCAGACGCTCAAGAATGCCAGGCTGCTTGAAACCCTTAGCACGCCAGTAGCCGCTTGTTTTCTCGATTTCCAGACCTGCCAGTGTTAATGCCATTACCCAACCTCCTTGCAGTCATCGAAAAGGTAGCTGTCGTTCTTCGCGTGAACGCCGTATACATCACCCGATTTGTTGTAAACGAACCTATCTTTACCTACGCCAGATAGTTCGCCGTTACGTTTAGTGAGAAACGGGGAAGACAGGACGCGATCATCGCGTACCACATAAAACTGTTCGCCACGGTCCACAACCATCGCGCCGTAATTAGCTTTAACGGCGTTGCGGATCAGGCCGTTTTTCGCTTCGACCACAAACATTTCGCACTCATAGACATGTGTGTCCGCAAAGACGGGGAGAGTGAGCAGCGCCAGTACCAGGGCTGTTTTCTTCATGCCACGACTCCTTTGAAAACGCCTAATGCTGAGTCGAAGACCAGTACTACGGCCAGCGCATTGATCATCACATCATTAACAGGCGCCAGCGCTTTACGGATTGCCCCTGTGAAGATGCAGTCGAGCACAAAGGCTATCGAGATAATAAGTAACGTGATATCTAATAAAATTTTCACGATAGGTAAATGCTAACTTATATATTTTTGCTGTAAATATCACTCAAAAGTGCTGATACCCAAAATGCGCTCAAGATGGGCCGCGTCTTCATCGCTTACCAGCATTGTGTCGTCTACGTACCAGCAGCTACCGTTGTGCCAACAAACACCGTCATCATCGATATAAATAGAATCCGCATCCATTCCTGTGTATTCAACTAGATTGCGTTCAATTGCCGCTTGAATTTCTTCATCGTTCAGCCCGTCGCACTTGATCATGAACAACGGGTAAACGTCATAGTCGGTACTAGATGAAATGCGAACCAAAGTCTTCATGTGTTTTCTCCTTGTTGGTAAGTACTTATCTATCTTAATGGGCGCTATAAGGCGCACAATCATTGTGTTCAGGCTGGTGGAAAGAACTTCTCCAGCGTGTGGTTGATAGCCTTATCAATGTGCATCAGGTGCCAGACGACCATATCTTTGCTTCCAATGCCGCGAGTGTAGATGAAGTGTCAACAAAAACTGGCCACCGAGTTAGAGTTTTTCCAGTATCGATTTTCCGATTCATTTGGGGGTAATCCACCGTTATATTCGTGCGGTCTTAGTGCGCTGTAATATCCAACGATATAGTCCGTTATGGCGTGAGCTGCCTCGCTGAAGCTTACGTAACCCACCACCGGCATCCATTCGTTCTTCAGACTCCTGAAGAAGCGTTCCATTGGGCTGTTATCCCAGCAGTTTCCGCGCCGGCTCATACTCTGCCTGATCTGGTATCGCCACAATAACTGCCGGAACTGCCTGCTCGTATAATGACTGCCCTGATCGCTGTGGAACATCACTCCGCCGGGCTTACCACGGGTTTCCCATGCCATTTCCAGCGATTTCATGGTGAGCCTGCTGTCCGGCGAGAACGACATGGCCCAGCCCACTGGTTTTCTTGCGAACAGGTCGAGAACAACGGCGAGGTACGCCCAGCGCTTACCCGTCCAGATATAGGTCACATCACCGCACCACACCTGATTTGGCTCGGTCACGGCGAACTGCCGTTCAAGGTAGTTAGGGATAGCAACATGTTCATGACCACCACGTTTATACCGGTGAGTCGGCTGCTGACAGCTGACCAGCCCCAGCTCCTTGGCAATTTGACGTCCTTTCAGGCCTGGTGACCCACCTAATAACTCTGAGACTGCCTTCAGCAAACCATCACTCCTTTCTACCTACCCACCATTCGTTGCATACTTTGCGTCCACGAGGCTTTAAATGCTGAATCTCCTGCGAACAACTTGTAGAGCTCAAGTTCATCTTTACGGCGTTGCAGCATGATTTCCTTGAGCATTTTTTCGAAGGCCAAATTTCGATTATGGGGATCTGGGTTGTTTTTGTATTTCGATTCGAAGTCAGGGTGATTGCGGATACTTTCAGCGATGTTCACGAACTTAACCTTTTGCTCTTCAGGTGTGGCACTCCAGCCCTGGAACCATCGCTCATTAAATGTGCGAATGATTTCATCCAGCGGGTCAGTTTCTTTTTCACCGCCATGCACCCCACGTGGGTTCGGATTTTGAGGATCAAGCTCCGCTTCTTGGTCACTAAGTTTAATGCTGTGGTTAAGCTTCACACGTTGCAAACCGTATGAACTCAGATCGACAGAATCGAGAAGCTCATCAATAGCATCAGCATCGGGATCTTCCACTTTCAATTTCGGTATTAAAAACTTCAGGAACCAAAACAGTTTTTCCCAGCTGACCATTTCATAAGGCATGATAGAAGCCATCTGCCCATAGATTTTAACGAACTGTTTGGCTTTAATCTTAAAGTCCACTTTAGCTTCAGCTTCAAGATCTAGTTCATGGTCAAACCGCGCTGCGGCAATATCAATGATTGGACTGAGTGTTTGGGCGTCTTCATTCTTGAAATAACGCGTCACAAAGTCTTCAACTTCATACCACTCGTACACACCGACATCGTCCATTTCATCTTTCAACTCGTGCAGTACGTTTATATCTGTAGCTTGGGACAATGACGTTGCTGTATAGAAAGGATCGAATGCTGATTGAATATCTTCAACCGAGTTGAAAAAATCCAGGATAAACAAGTCTTCTGTTTTCTTCCCTAGCTTAGGTGCACTGCGATTGAGCCTAGATAGCGCCTGAACACACAAGACACTGGCGAGCTTCTTATCTACATACATGGCGCAAAGCTTAGGCTGGTCAAACCCAGTCAGATACTTGTTAGCAACCACTAAAAGTCGATACTCATCGGTATCAAACATATCTTTGGTATCTGACTCGGCAAAACCATTAATATCTGCTTCGGTATATTCAATACCATCAACTTCTTTGGTTCCTGAGAAAGCAATGGCAACTTTAAACGGGTTTCCTTGCTCCTCAAGTATTCGCCTTATCGCTTTGTAGTATCGAATGGCCGCCTCAATATTTTGAGTGACCACCATTCCTTTACCTTTACCTTTGAGCTTTTTCGTATTCACGACATGCGGAACAAAATGCTCCAGCATAATCTCTGCCTTGATATCAATTGTTTGCTGGCTTCGTTCTACATAAGCTCTGAGTTTTTTCTGCGCCTTTTTGGTATCAAACTCAGGGTTATCAGCAATTGATTTCTCAATCTCATAATAACTTTTGTACGTCGTATAATTTGCCAGCACATCCAAGATGAAGCCTTCTTCAATGGCTTGTTTCATCGAATACAAGTGAAACGGCTTGTAAGAGCCATCTTCTTGGCGTTGACCAAATTTCTCCAAAGTGCTGTTTTTTGGTGTCGCTGTAAATGCCAGGTACGACGCATTCCCGCGCATCTTACGCGATCTCATCGCCTGAAGGATTTTATCCTGAGCATCTTCTGCCTCTTCGACTTCAGACTTGCCCATCGCTCGGTTCATATTGTCATGCGCCGAACCAGACTGTGAGCTGTGTGCTTCATCGATGATCACTGCAAAGCGCTTGTCACTAAGATCGGCGATACCATCAATAATGAACGGGAATTTCTGAATCGTCGTTATAATAATCTTTTTGCCATTCTCCAGCGCCTGCTTAAGCTCAGAAGACTTATTCGCTGGGGCAATAATGTTCTTTACTTCAGAAAACTCTTTAATGTTATCCCGCAGCTGCTTGTCCAATAGGCGTCTATCGGTGACCACAATCACAGAGTCAAACAACGGCTGCTCCAAGCTTTTTCCGCCTGCCACATCAGACGAAGCAGGATAGGTTTCAATTAGCTGATAAGCTGCCCAGGTAATCGAGTTAGACTTACCTGAACCGGCTGAGTGTTGAATTAAGTAAGTCTGACCGACACCGTGCTGGGCGGCATGGTCTACTAATTTTCTCACCACATCCAATTGATGGTATCGAGGAAAGAACAGGGTTCGCTTGGGTAATGGATCTTTGCTTGACCCATCCAGACGCACAAAATGCTGAATAATATTCGCCAAGCTGTCTTTAGTGAATACTTCTTGCCATAGGTATGCCGTTTTATGGCCAGATGGATTCGGCGGGTTGCCTTGTCCAAGATTGTGACCTTTATTGAACGGCAAGAAGAATGTACTGCTACCTGATAACTTGGTGGTCATATACACTTCGTCGGTATCGACCGCCATATGCACTAGGCAGCGGCCAAAGGTCAGCAATGGCTGAGTTGCATCCCGATCATCTCGATACTGCTTTTGGCCGTGATAACGTGCTGTTTGCCCGGTCCATGCGTTCTTCAACTCCAGCGTTATCAAGGGTATTCCGTTGATAAACAATACCATGTCGATTTCTTGTAGGGGATTTACCATGGAATAGCGCACTTGGCGAGTACAACTAAACACGTTATCTGCAAAGTTTTGCTTTACCTTCTCACTACTACTTGCCAAAGGGGCTGGATAGAGCAAATTGAAATGAGCATCGTCTACGCTTAGCCCTTTCTTAAGTAAATGAAGAATGCCATGCTTCTTAATCAGTCGGTCAAATCGTTCGAGTAACTTACGTTGCCAATCTGAGGGGTTGTTCTTTTGCAGTTTGGCCAACTCTACTTCTTGTGTCTTTTGCAGAAATTGCCAGAAAAAACGTTCATCAATGGCATATTGCATATTAAAGTCACTAGCAGCACCAATGAAGTATCCAGCACCCAGTGACTGCTGACTCAGCCCCTCTTTGAGCTCTTCAGTACTGATCCCAGCCAGACATTTCTCAATGGCCGACTCTAATGCTTGTTCATTGGTTTGACTGACCATAATTGTAAGTTCCCTTAATCAAAATTCTTCTGTTTCATTGCCTCAGCCGCTTTTTGCAGCGGTCCTTTTAAGGCTTTTTCTAACTTTGTCATCTGCTCTAAGTGCCACGCAACCGCTTGGGGCCAAGTCTCTTTGTTAAACCCGTCAGCTTTGGTCGAAAACTGGATACGGCAAGATTTCTTCTCATCCAGCCTCATCCACTCAAGTTCTGCACCAAAAGTATGCTCAATGTCTTGTTTGGACTGACTCAACAAATCAAAAAGGTATTTATTCTCTTCGGTAACCCCACGGCTGATCCAAAGCTCTACTCGAAGCTCTTTTTGCAGAAATATCAGGTTATACGGACATCCACTTAGCCCTGAGCCTGCTGATAACCAATGATCTTTGCTTGGGCTAATGTTGTTATAGAGTTGGCAAGAGCTTTTCTGAAACGCCTCTAAGGCACGCTCCCAGTACTCGCGACGCACGGTATGGCGGTTTTTTAGTACCACTTCGGTGGTTTTTTCTTCCGCTTCCTTGGCATTAATGCCGATCATCAACTCTTTCGCTTCTGGCGTTGGAATGATCTGGTCAATATTAATCAGTAGCTGTTCACCCAGTGAATAAGGCGTGATTTTGAAGCAGGCAATGCTAATGCCTTGACCCAATAACCACAGCGCGGTGCTGGTCACTTCTTTGCGAAAGTTTGCCGCAACTAACATAATGCGCTGGCTGTTACCCAGGTTGAGCTTTAACTCATCGAGATCGGGCGCATCCAAAAACTCACATATTCTAGCAGAGGCACTTGCAGGGGTATTAAACAAGTCAACCTCTCCTGTTACAGGCTCATAGCGGTCTAAGTACTGCTGGTAAATTTCAACGATTTGCGCTTTGGTTAAACTTGCGCAGTAGGAGGCATATTTAAGCGCCTGCCACACCACATCGCGGCCACTGTCGTCCAGCTTGTTTTCAATAATGACCAAGTTGCCATCTTTATCCAGTGCCAGTAAATCTAAGCGTTCACGGGTGTCATCAAAGCCATCGAACTCTTTTTGAATAATCAGCAGCTCTTCACCCAGTGCGGAAGGCTCGTGTGCCAACCATTCCTGAAGATTTTTGCGCTCAGTAAAGCCCAACTCACTGAATCTCTTCGTCTTAACCGGACTAATCCTGTTGGTCTGATGATTTACCGTGAACATATTCGCTTCCTATTGCTCAACCATTTCTGGGGTGATCTTGATTTTTCCTGTCACGGCGCTGTTGATCAGGGTGGTTTTATATTCTTTAAGCTTTTCGATTTGTATTTTTTGATACTCTATAGCTCGCTCAACATCACCATTTAATCTGTTAATGTACGTAATAATTCCATCTCGTTCATTTTTAGAAGGGGGGAAAGGCACAAAAATGCTATTAAGATTCCCCACTGTAAGCTGATTAATTGTTGATGTAAGAAATGTCCCTGATAACATTTTGAAAACATCACTATTTAGAATGCAAAATAAATACTCATTGTGTTTAGATCTGAATACCGTAGTAAAGGCCCCGAAGCTGTTTCCCTCATCAGCGTCAGATACAAATGCACACTTGCCAATTAGGTCTCGACTTCCATTCCTGGAGCATATCAAAATATCACCTTTTTTAAGCTTTAAGTGCTCAGGAATAAAGCAATTGACATAAACATTTTCCTTTTCACCATACTTAAACTTCCCTTCGTATAAGTTTGATGATCGCGCAACTAGAGTTCCGCCTTTTTCATCACTTAAATCATTTGGCGAATAAGTTAACCCAATGATCGATTTACCAAGATATTTTAACCTCTTAACGTCCCAATGCGCTGGAATCTTACCAATCCAATCCACACCGGAGTCTTTCATTGGCACATTGGGATCAAGCCCTTGGGTCACCGCCTGTTGGATGATGATCTGCTTACGCTCTTTCAGCAGGCTAATTTGCTGCTCTTTGATCGAAATCGCTTCGTCGATTAGAGCGGTTTTCTTGTCGAGGAAGCAGGCAATTAGAAGTTGTTCCTCGGTTGGTGGCAAAAATACCAAGGCTCGTTTTAATTGAGGCCAATATAGGTTTCTCTGAATTGTTCCTACACCTTTTGAGCTAACTAAGTAATTAGCCACCATTGCCCCATCTCTGAACAGATAGTTACCAAAGCGGGGAACTATATCTTCCGATAAAGAAAGAACTAAGTAAGCTGGGCTGACTATTCCTCGGTAATCAGAAACACCGACTGAACCACGCCAAGCTTGCTGATTATTTAAAACAAAGTCACCTGGATCTACCAACTGATACTTAGTCAGATCCGAACTGGTTGTATTTGTACGTTTTGCATCAACGTCATCGAATTTTATTACTCCTTTGTCCAAATAGACTGATAGAAGCTCTTCATTTTCATTATTAGAAATAGATTTTAATTTTGATTTTGCGCACAAAGGAAATGAATTCCAGTGAACTGGTATGGCCCCTATCCATTCAACACCTGAATCTTTATAAGCCTCATATTTCGGCATTTCAGAAATCTTCATCATAACGACTTACCCCTGAACCTTTTTTACTTCCGCACCAAGAATCTGCGCAATCAAACCTTCGGCTTTTTGTTCTAGGTTGATGATGTCGGTTGCGACCTCTTCTAAACTACGCAGCGGTTTATGACGGTAGAAATACTTATTGAAGCTGATTTCATAGCCAATTTTTACCGTATCTAGGTTTATCCATGCTTCATCGACATGAGGCTTCACTTCATCTAGGAAGTACTGGTAAATGCTTTGCTTTAATGGAACAGATTCTGTATCTCGCAGGTCTGAATTGGTCTCGTAAGTGATATACTCGCCTTTTTTACCGCCTTCTGCTGAAGGAACGGGGTAATAACCAAAATCTGGCAAGTCAGCGACTTCACACTCATAGCGCTCCAGCAGGTCGTTTAATTTATCACCCGTTAATTTAACTACCTTTTTAACCACTTTCTTGGCGGTTTCGTCATACCAGCTCACCGCGTGAAGAATGGCATTTTTCTCAGGTGCTGAAAGCTTAATAGCATGGGCTTTTAGCGATTTATCAACTTGGGTTTTAAAGCTATTGAAGTCATCAAATTCAATGCTACCGATGTCAGCCATCAGCGTTTGTGCAGTTTCAAGCAATGCTTTTAGCGCCAGCCAGTGTTTCACATCAAGCAGTTTGGCCTTAGCCTTAGCATTGAGACTGATGTCGTTATCTTCACACCAAGAAAGAATGTCTTTCTCGATGGATTTTAAGAAGCTCTTTTTCTGATCTGACCCGTAGCCAGTTTTTTCGTAAACACGTTCGCCGTGCTCTGCGTACACGTACTCCATCACTTCACTAAGTTGCTTATCAAAACGCAGTGGGGCTATGGCATCTTGAGTAAACTTGGCTTTGCGGCGATCTGGGCGCTCGATAGTGACTTTGTAGTAGCCAAAATCGTCATTGCTGAATACCTTACTGGCGATGCCAACAGGATCATTGTTTGCATCCAGTGCTCTTTCAACATCCTTACACGCGAGGTAAGTATCGGTAATTTCCGTGATGTGCTCAGGCGCAAATTCGCAGTTTTTGTTACCTAAGTTCTTGCGCAACTTACGGTAGAGCAAGCTGGCATCAATTAATTGCACCTTACCTTTACGCGCCTCAGGTTTATTGTTGTTCAACACCCAAATGTAAGTGGTAATGCCAGTGTTATAGAACAGGTTATTAGGTAACTGAACGATGGCATCTAGCATGTCGTTTTCAATGATGAAGCGACGAATATTACTTTCGCCACCGCCCGCATCACCGGTAAAGAGCGATGAGCCGTTATGAACAGAGGCAATCCGGCTGCCTAATGGACTTACGCTCGGATCTTTCATCTTGTTGACCATCTCCATTAAGAAAAGCAGCTGGCCATCACTCGAACGTGGCGTGGCATCCACCACTTCGAGATTTCCCCAATAGTCTTTCAGGCTAACCTTAAAACGCGGGTCAATCACATCGCTGCCGTCTTTAATGTACTTCTGTTCAGACGCCCAACTCTTACCGTATGGCGGGTTAGACAACATAAAGTCAAAGCGAGAAGCCGCAAACTCGTCGGTAGACAAGGTTGAGCCTACCTTGATGTTCTCAGGGTTGTTACCTTTGATCATCATGTCCGATTTACAAATCGCGTAGGTCTCGTCATTGATCTCTTTGCCGTAAAGGTAAATATCTCGGCTGTCGTTCGGGTATTTCTCTTCAATGAAGTTTTGAGATTCAGTGAGCATACCACCGCTACCACACGCAGGGTCGTAAACGGTCATGGTCAATGGTAGCTGCTCTTTCACTGGGTCAAAAACCAAGTGTGTCATCAGCTCAATCACTTCCCTAGGTGTAAAGTGCTCACCGGCTTCTTCGTTATTCTCCTCGTTGAACTTACGGATCAACTCTTCGAACACGTACCCCATACCCAGGTTAGTAAGGGCTGGCATCTTGTTGCCATCTGGGTCTTCGATCGTTTCATGAGTTAAGTTGATGTAAGGGGAAACAAACTTTTCGACGACATCAAGAAGGACTTGCTTTGAGGCCATGTGACGAATTTGCGACTTGAGGTTAAAGCATTCAATGATTTCTTTAACATTATCGCTAAAGCCAAGCAGGTACTCTTCAAAGTTGGCGAGTAATATCTGTTGGTTATTCGTTGCGGTGTTGAACAGGGATTTCAGGGTCCATTTAGATGTATTGTAAAAAACATAACCACTAGCCGCCTTCAATGGTTCATCATCAAGCTCCGTGGCTTGCATCTCTTCTTTTTGGAACTTGACCTCTTCAAGCACGGCTTCTTTGGTGGGTTCAAGTAACGTATCTAAACGTCGTAATACCACCATAGGTAAAATCACATCGCGGTACTTACCGCGAACGTACACATCACGTAAACAGTCGTCGGCAATGTTCCATATAAATGAGATGAGCTTGTTATGTACACTATGATCCATTTTCTTTTCCTGTTCAGTGTTGGTTGCACCCCACAAAGTTGCTGCAACGGCTTCACTATAAATTTAAAATTCTGTTCTTTCTGTAACGCCTAAATGGCCGCTACATCGTTCGATTAACTTGTTCTACCCGGCGCTAGATTTAAGTTTATGACACCATAAAGTGAATCGCCACAGGTTTAATAGACTGAATCGCCACAGGTTTAACAGACACCTCAGAGTCATTTAAGATGACTTAAAGAGAGGTGTACAGCTCGGTATTCAGACCAGTCCACTGACGGCCAACGCCGACAACTTCACCGATACCTTTGTCTTCACCCAATTTGTTTACTTTGATGCCAACGTACCCAGGCTCAACACGATCGCAGCCTGTAAGACCCATTGTGCAAACAGCAGCCACGATCACTGCCAGTAAACCTTTCTTCATTACTTACTTCCCCTTCGAATTAATTAGTGACTTCAGAAAGTTACGACCAACATTAAAGCCGATAACAGGAGCGCCAAAAGCAACAATGATTCCAAGCATTACGGCAATATCGCTTTTAGCCGAGATCAGCGACGGAACCAGCAAACAGTAGATGAAAACTACAGATATACCTGTAGCCACTGCCATCAGATAGAGTTTGATCATGTGTTTTCCTATGTGGCTATTGTGTGTAGATGGTGAGTAAGTGTTTATATATTTTCAAGGTATAAAGGCGTCCATTCGGACGCCTGAAAATTAATCTTCTAATTCATCTGTCGGTGATGTCTTCTCGCGCCTGTCATCTATTGCCTGTAACGCAGCAATGATTTCAGCTAATGGCTTCTCCCGGTACATCTCGACGATCTGTGATTTGGTGTATTTCTTCTCGCCAATTTCCACACGCCCGCTGGCGCTCTTGGGCAGGTATCCTTCCTCCAGCATGTATTCAACCAGAGACTCGACGACGTCCAGCCCGCGAGTCGGGTCGAAGTAGAATTTCCATGAGCATTTGCCAAACGGAGGCGCGACTTTGTTTTTAATGCACTCGGCGCCAACGTCCTGTCCGATCTTCTCTTTGCCATCCTTCATGACGGATGCACCCAGACGGATGCGCACCGACGCGTAGAACTTCGGAGAGTCGCCACCCGGAGACGTAGTCGGATCGCCAAACATCACACCAATTTTGGTACGCACCTGGTTCAAGAAGATGATGCACGCGTTGTACTTACGCGCCCAAAGCGCCAGAGTAGGGAAGTTCGCACTTGTCGCGCGCGCCAGCGCCGTGTTGTCGTTCATGTTCAGCTGATCTTTGTCTTTCGCAGTGCCTTCTGCCATCTTGTCGAACTTCTCAGCCTTCGAGTTCGGAACCATCGACGCCAGAGAGTCGGCTACGATGCAGATAGGGGCTGTTTCCGGAATAAGCTCTTCGTCGCGCACCAGCTTGAGGATTGTGCCGATCAGCTCTACGGAGTCTTCGAAGGTATCCGGCTGTTTGTAGACCCACTGACCGTCATCCTCATCTGCGTTCAGGCCATTGGCTACAGCCAGGCCAACGTCAAAACTGTTTTCATGATCGAGGAATACCGCCAGACCATCTTGTTTTTGAGCGGAGATCATCGCTGCTGTTGCAAGGAACGTTTTCCCTGCACTTGGAGGACCGAATACTTCGACGATACGACCACATGGGAAGCCGCCATCGTAACGACCAGAAATAGCTTTGTTTAACGGTGGAAAGCCTGTATCAATCCAATGAGTTACTTTCTGAATTTCGTCGTTGCTACCGATTTTCTTTTTCAGAGCAAGTGCCAGTGCGGATTTTCCTTTTGCCATGATCAGGCTCCTTTTGTTTCGTTGATTCGTTTTAAAGCGGCGGATTCGTCGAATACAATCGCATCGTGGTTAAGGAGTCTGGATACACGAGCGAGGATTTTTACGACCTGCTCGCTGACTAATCCAAACTCGCGATCTGTCGCTTTCATTCCGGCAGCGCCTAGAATTGACGGCAGTGCGATGACAGCGTACTCACCGTGATAAAAGACAATCTCTTTTGCCAGTTGGGCAGGGGTGGTTGTAGCGCCATTGATAATCGATTTAAGCATTAGCAATACCTTTCGAATGGAAGAACAAACACTTCAAGGTCTTCAAGGAACGAACGGAAATTCAGCTCGTAGCACAGTTGCTCGAATGCTTTCACGTCACGATTGCCTTTGATTGTTTCGATTTCGGTAGGCGGAAACTTCGTCTCAATCAGGTTCATTAGCGTGATGTTTCTCTTGAACGCTTCGAGCATTCGACAGCCTGTTTTCTCGTTGAAGGCATTCTTCGCTAGTTTGTTGAAGGCGGTCTTATGGCGTCCTTTGTCAACCACGATTGAGCCGTCGTTGATGCCGCGTACCATCGTTGCGACACTTCCCCATTCATGCAGCAGCTCTTTCGCACCGCCAGCACCAATGCCACCAACACCGCTAATGTTGTCCGATTTATCGCCTTGTAATGCTTTTGCTTCCAAAAATGCGCGAGGAGTAGCGAATCCTGTCAGCTCCGCAAATTGCTCAAAATTAACCTGCTTGTTTTTGGCGTCTTCGCGCAGGCTTACCCAGCTTACGTTTTCGCGAACTAACTGAAGCCAGTCGCTATCGCCTGTTAACAGTGAAGTGGTTTACTGAATTTGGCCACCTGAACAGAGGTGATATGCTCACCTCAGA
>OBVV01000049.1_pt1 | contig 76013 bp, 63 predicted proteins | sample 1476221 | NCBI WGS metagenome assembly OBVV01 (sample SAMEA2580029, study PRJEB22360) | human gut metagenome | biome: human gut; feature: human-associated habitat; material: faeces | place: Denmark | collected 2008/2010 | reverse complement strand
GGGAAAAGGCTATTGTCATTTTGCTATCCCGCAATGGTGGACGTAAATGGTACGGTGTACCATTTACGCATAGATATGTGTACTTAGGGAAAAGGCTATTGTCATTTTGCTATCCCGCAATGGTGGACGTAAATGGTACAGTGTACCATTTACGCATAGATATGTGTACCATGGGGAAAAGGCTAATGTTATTCTGTATGGCCCCGCAATGGGGAAGTAATTCTAAAGGTATTATGTTATTATTGGTTATTATCGTAATTCTAGTTTCAGTCCCCGCAATGGGGAAGTAATTCTAAAGATTAGAGCCAAAAGCTGTAACATTGCACGATTTAGATGTTTCAGGCCCCGCAATGGGGAAGTAATTCTAAAGATCATCACTAAAGTTCACGAGTTGTTCTTACGTGGTGTTTCAGTCCCCGCAATGGGGAAGTAATTCTAAAGTTGATTGTTCGTGAACGTGTAGCTAAATAGAGGTGTTTCAGTCCCCGCAATGGGGAAGTAATTCTAAAGTAGTATCTAATGTACATGATTACTTAACAGATTCTGGTTTCAGTCCCCGCAATGGGGAAGTAATTCTAAAGGATGCCAAATATAAAAAATTATCTCTCTATGCAACTAGGTTTCAGTCCCCGCAATGGGGAAGTAATTCTAAAGATTGACCTATATTATGTAGGTCATTTGTTTAAGGTTTCAGTCCCCGCAATGGGGAAGTAATTCTAAAGATGCCAGATCGCTTTAATATTCTTTCTTTGACCAGTTTCAGTCCCCGCAATGGGGAAGTAATTCTAAAGAAGGTAGACGAATCATCCCCAACAAATAGAAATGGGTTTCAGTCCCCGCAATGGGGAAGTAATTCTAAAGATGTTTTATGGGATCTTTATATCATCGTATTGAAGGGTTTCAGTCCCCGCAATGGGGAAGTAATTCTAAAGGATGCGAGCGTTTAGAGCCCTTACTATAGTATAGCGTTTCAGTCCCCGCAATGGGGAAGTAATTCTAAAGACTCTTGAAACTCAATAAATTTAAAAGCCCATACTGTTTCAGTCCCCGCAATGGGGAAGTAATTCTAAAGGAGGAGATTTCTCCTTTGCTCATGAGCAGGAGTTTAAGTTTCAGTCCCCGCAATGGGGAAGTAATTCTAAAGCACGAATGTTCACAATAATACCGCGAGCTCGAAGGTTTCAGTCCCCGCAATGGGGAAGTAATTCTAAAGAGGATGAATATCCGTTCTTTAAAAACGGTCTATTATGTTTCAGTCCCCGCAATGGGGAAGTAATTCTAAAGGTTTGGAGAAAACAAAACGTCGTTTGGCAAAACGATGGTTTCAGTCCCCGCAATGGGGAAGTAATTCTAAAGTTTGGCAGGCTATGCCATCGGTTATGTTGGCTTGTTTCAGTCCCCGCAATGGGGAAGTAATTCTAAAGGGTACCCCTTAGAATCCGCATAACCAAGCCTTCAAAAATGCAGTTTCCGACGATCTCAGCTCATCTTGAAAAGTGATGCAACATCGGATTTCAAAAAGTACCTTCAACCCGCATGGTTACTGCACCGACCATCTTTTTGATTTTCTTTAGAATTTTTTCATAAAAGAGCTTATTAAGTAAATTGATTTATTTAATCCTTACTTAAGCCTTTCATTAATTAGTACTATACCATACAATAATAGAACATTCAAGGATTTTTTATTATTTTTGCTCAATCGTATCGTATATCGAACAATGATTAAAAATTGGACGATGCTATGATTTAAGGACCTTCTTAAATAGTATATATTTAGTTGGGAAATAATGTACTATCGGGACTTTTGTAAAATGCAAACTTTTATATGATATATACTATCTGTACAGGCAAGCTACAGACTCCATCAGGATGAAGTATATTGTAACTATAGTATGTTAAGTGAAAGGAGATTCTATGTGGAATAGTTTAAAAAAATTATTCTTTGATACCAAGAGTAGTACAGATGTAAATACATCGCAAACTATGTTAGCAGATGATGAAAGAGAGAAAATGATTTCTCGGAAAGAACTTCCGTTTATTGAAGAAGTTAAAATGATCTTTGGCGATTATAGTCAACTCTTTAAGTGTGTCTGTATTATGGAGATGCCCGTTGTTGTGACAGATTATGAGGATGATGAAGGTGTGAAAGCTATGCTTGTTATTGGTAGAGATAATATCAGAGACAAGGTGCTAGTCATGTTTAAAGGCGTTATGGAATCAGGGAGTTTTTATGCAGAAGATATTCAAGAAATTGTGGAGGTTATAAGTAGTCAAGTGGACTATGCATCGGCTGAGTATGATGAAGAGGATGATGCTATAGATATTATTATGGGTGTGCAAAGAATCTTTGATATAAATGATGATACACAAGCTTTTATGGTGATGAATACATTTTCTAGGGCTGCGGATGACATAAAAACATATATGCCTGATATACGACGTCGATATGGTAGAGTCTAAGTTATAAGGTAAGGGAGGATAGATATTATGGCGAAACAAAGGTATACAACAGAAATGACACTATTGGATGAGTATATGAAAGCCTTTAAAGAAGAGGGGTTTCCTTTCACTGAATTTGGTAGACTATCTGAATCTAAAGGTGTTTTATTTGATTTGCCGTTTGCAGAAGAAGGACACATGATAGTTCATATGAGTGAAGTCAATGAGGATACAGTAGAGGGAGTTTTATATGATATCATTCCCTATAGATTTGTAGATGATGCAACAAAACAACAAATTTTAAATATTGTAAATTCAAAGTTAGGAGAAGATACCTTACATTACCATGAAAGAGTAAAACGCTTTTGTGTGATTATAGAACTTAAAAGGGGATTCATAAAAGAAGATAAAGGATTAGGTGATGGCTTACGAAGTGTATTGTGTGAACTGGGAGAGACCATTATATCTTGTCTTCAATAAGTAGCTCATGTAGCAGGATTAGTGTATCGTAGTTTAGGACAGGAGGATCACTATGCCATCCCTATATATAACGGAACCATCCGCAAAATTACGTAAAGATGGGGGATACTTTGTAGTGGAAGTAGGAGAGCAGGTGGTACAAAAACTATCTATTGAGACAGTGGAAGATATAACGGTTTTACATTCGGTCAGCGTATCCTCTCATGTCTTAACTGAATGTATGATTCATTCTATTCCCGTGAGCTGGATATCTAATTATGGATTACATTATGGATCCTTATGGGGTGTGAAGACAGTGGACATCGAGAAGCATATGCAACAGTTTCAGGTGGCAAGTGACTTTGACTTTTCCTTACAAATCTCAAAGGTGATGATCATGGCAAAGGCGAGGAATCAGTTGACTTTGCTGCGACGATATCATCGAAAGGATACAAAGGAAGAGGTAGAGGAAAAAATAGCGGATATGTTAGCTTTATTGCCACGTATTAGCACGGCCCATTCCATTAATCAATTACGGGGATTTGAAGGGATTTTAAGTCGTTACTATTTTGAAGCATTAGGTTCTATTGTACCAGAGGAGTTTGCGTTTACAACGCGCACAAAACGCCCTCCGGAAGATCCTTTTAACGCTATGCTAGGCTTAGGATATAGTATGTTGTTTAATGAAGTGTTAGCTTCGGTTATGCATGTAGGGTTACATCCATTTATAGGACATATGCATGCGATTCGCCGAGGCCATGCAGCATTAGTATCGGATTTGATGGAAGAGTGGCGAGCTCCCATAGTAGATTCGTTGTGCCTCACTTTAATTGGGAAAAAGATGATCACCCTTGATCATTTCAATCGGGTAGAACATGGTTGTTATTTAACGAAAGAGGGGCGAAAGATTTTACTGTATCAGTATAATAAAAAGTTGCGGTCCACCCATCAGTATTGGGGCGAGCCCTATTCTTATAGGGACTCTATTGGGCGTCAATGTCGGTCATATGCATCCGCCATGATGCATCGTAGGGTTCCTATGTACCTATCCTTTGAGATGTATTGATCTAGCACAGGGTTGAGAAAGGAGAGACTATGAACTTTTCATTGTTACAAGAGAACTATCCAGTATTATATGAATATGGAAATGGTGCAGAGATAGCTATGTATCAAGATTTACAAGTATATTTTGTGAAACTTTGTTGTTTTGCTGAAGCCTTTGTGAGCTATGTATTTGATGAATTGAATATTGTAAAAACAGAAGGGGAAACACTAGAAACTCGACTTTCACAGTCTGATTTTATGGATAGCATGCCTAAGGAGATTGTTAGTAAGTTACAATTATTACAACAGTGTGGCAAGTGTGCGGTCCATGGAGATGTACATGTGTTGCTCGGATGGCAAACGAAACGATCTCTAAAAGACGCCTACTTATTAGGGCGGTGGCTTTTCAAAATGTTTGTAGATAGTGAACGGGAATACCCACAGTATACGTTGCCTATGCTTTCAGAATCGAAAGAAATAGTAGAGACAATCAATGTGAAGGAGGAGTTAGAACGGGTCCATAAGGTAATTGGAGATGTTCATAACAAGATCCCTTATACTATGTCGCAGGAAGAGCGAAAAGCATGCAATCGAGAATATCTTTCTGAAGGGAGAGACGTGATTCGTCAAGATACTGTGGATTATGAGGTAGAGGAGACAAAACAATCCCTAGAAGAGTTTAAGTCTATGAACAGGGCCCTATCTGCAGGGGGCGACGGCCGTTTATCTTCTGATATAACAACTGATGGTATGCCTAAGGTTGATACAAAATCGAGTGTCGTTAAGGGGCCTACACCAGCAACACGATTAGCGCTCAAGGATGTGGAATCTTTTGCTCAAGGAGTTCCTGTAGATGATTTTATAGATGATAAATGGGTTCAGCAACATGTAGTCACTCCTTGGTATGCTCTCCGCAAAGAAGGTCAAGGACTATGTCGGTTGCTAGTACGCATGTTAGGTGATAGATGGTATAAAATTTCTCATATTACGGAGTATGATTATCACATTATCTTTACGGTTAAAGGTGAGATAAGTCATGGTTCATATAAACTGTATTATAAGAAAAATGGTACCGTGTCTAGCGTCATGCAACATGAATCTATGCTGGATGAGGAATTGGATGAAATTATCATGGCTCTAGTAGGGCAATCTATATATGATAGGGCTGAAAGTATGGTTTCACAAGGAGAAACTTATATAGAATCCAGAGGTAATTGCAGGAAGAAACGAAGCGTAGAAGCAGTTCAAGATGTACCACAAGGTGTAGGTAGTGTCGTGAATGCTTTCACTTATCCAAGAGGTCCTGTAGAAGGCATTAAGCAGTATATGAGCTGGATAGAAGAAGAATTAGGGCAAGTACAGATTCGCATTGCCCGAATGGAAAAAGGTCAATTTTGTATTCGGACCACATTTACTTGTGGGCGAGATGTGGCTATATTTAATCTATATTATAATCGGCAAGGAATCATAACGAGTACAATACCCTTAGAATCTAAATCGACGAGTGTAGAGTTTATTGAAAGTGTATTAGAAATTATTAATCCTGCGCAAATGACCTATTGGATGAGTACATAGGCTCTCAGCCAGGGGATATTGCGTAAAAAGTATATGACAATATGAATGTTAGTGATTACAATATGTATATAGTATCTTATATGAAAAGATTAGAAGGAGAAAAAAGTATGGGAAACTGGGATGGAATGACAGTTCCAGAAACTGTTGAAATCAGTTCGAAAAGTGTATTTGCCCTTCGTCGAGAAGGCAACATTGATGCAGCATATGCAGTAGCCTGTCAATTGATGAAGCAACCTAATGTGGGGGAGTGGGATATTAAGGCTTATGGATACGTTCTTATGTCCTTAATCCAACGATGTGTAGAACAGAATGATGAAAGCAATCTTAGCCACTATATAGAAGAATTAGGTAAACTTGTGGTACATGGTGATGATGTCTTTGTGAAAAACCAAGAAAAAGCCCTTCAGTTAGGAGATCGAGGGTATCAACAAGTAGAGAGTTTGGTGCAAGCAAAACGGTATAAGGAAGCCGCTCGTGCTGCTCGTGATGTGTACCAAGCGAATCCAAGTCATGAAGGGATCGAACGATTGTACTGCCAAGCACTCTTTAATGTGGTGAAAGAAGAGGCTATGAAACCGGCGCCTAAGGGACAATCCGTGAAAGCCTATTTAGATGCTTACTTTGGAGTGCTAGGAAAAAGTCGTGCTTTTTATGATGCTTTCATTTGGAGCCATATTAATAAGCTAGAAAATGACCAAGGGTCTTTGGATGTGGGTACCTATTATGTTTCTACTATGGCAATGGGCCTCCCTGTAGATGCGTATCGTGGGGAACGAAGAGAAGCCTTACCCAATGCAGCGCACAAAGGACCAGAGTATTGGCCATCGTTGTATGGAAGAATGACCAAATATGTGCTGGATCATTTAGGAAGCTGTCAGGATAAAGACTTGATAAAATCCATTTGTGAATCCGTTGCTAGTCATGAGTCAAGATTGCGTGAGGAGGAAGCTGTCATCATCAACTGGAAACGTGGGAAAGTCCTCATGGCATGTGGTGAGTATGCGGAAGCACGCCAGTGTGTCTTGCAAATGATTGAACGGAAGGGCAAAGAGTATTGGGCGTGGAGCGCATTAGGAGATACCTATTTGGTAGAAGATGAAAGCTTAGCGTTATCTGCATATTGTAAAGCCTTGTTATGTCATCCACCATTAAAATTTGGAGCTCCTTTAAAATTGAAAGTAGCTAAGTTATTAGTGAAAGAACAGTACTTGGAAGAAGCGAGCATTGAGGTGGCGGAAGTGTTAGCTGGACAAAATGAAGTGGGCAAAAAAAGCTATGAAGAGGCAGAACAATTAAGCCAATCTCCTTGGTATGTGTCCAACCCTAGTAAAGAAGGAAATAGAGACTTCTACCAAACTCATAAAAATGCAGTGCTAGGGGCAATGTATTCTGACATTTCCTGGGATACAGGGATGATGCTGGGAACATTTACAAATAACCAGAAGAAGTTTTACAAAATTGCCTTTGCCGGTCACGGAGAAGTGCCAATGGAAGTGACAGTGACCAAACAGGAGTTGGATGGAATTTCTTTCGAAGAAGGCAAATTTGTACGAGCAAAGCTAGAATGGTATGTAGATGATAAAGGCCGTGAAAAGGCAAGGGTTTTTGTTATGGAAGAAACGGACTCCATAGAAGATTTTCTACCTGTGGAATCTGGGATTATTGGATATGTTAATCAAGAAAAAGATGTGGCTCATATTGAGACCGAGGATGGTAACACGTTGTACTTGCCACAGTTTTCTTCCTATAAGCTACAACCATATACGCCTGTCAAAGTGACCTATACGGAATATTCAGGGCCGAGCCGGCAACGAAAAATGTCGATTCAAAGTGTAGAAGTGTTGCCTGAGGAAACCGTGCAGGATAGAAAAGCTCTTGTACGTGGTTGTATCACGCTAGAGAATGGCTATCGTGCTATTCTGAAAAGTTCTGACTATACTCGATTGGATGGAGGAAACAAGGAGGAAGAAGATATTCTTATTGATCATCGCTTAGTAGATGAACATGGCTTATCCTCTGGTGTCATGGTAGAAGGAATTGCCTTAAAGGTATATGATCGTTCGGGAAGTTATGCACGCTGGCGATTAATGGAAATTACAGACCTTAGATACGGCACGGAATCCTAAGATAAACCCTTGACAAGAGGGGATTCATAGCGTATACTAATTGAGTATTAACAAGTAGAAGCCATCCGCTTCTCACCTAATGTCATGAAATGTTGGGTACAGATAGTTACAAACTATGCTCGGATGGCCTTGTGCCATCCGATTTTTTTATCCCTTTGGAGGTGACTAGTATTAGCAAAGATACACCGCGTATTAATGAAGAGATCCGTGCTCGCGAAGTTCGTGTCGTAAGTGCAGATAATGATCAGTTAGGTATTATGTCTGTTCGTGATGCTTTGGCTATGGCAGAAGAACAACATTTAGATCTAGTAGAAGTAGCCCCTAATGGTAAACCACCAGTTTGTCGTATTATGAACTATGGTAAATACCGTTATGAGCAACAAAAACGCGAAAAAGAAGCAAAGAAGAAGCAAAAAACTTTCACATTGAAAGAAGTTAAGCTTCGTCCTCACATCGAAGATCATGATTTTTATGTAAAACTTAAAAATGCAGCTAAATTCTTAGGTGATGGTAATAAAGTTAAGGTAACGATCATGTTCCGCGGTCGTGAATTAAGCCACCCAGAATTGGGGCTTAATGTGCTGACTCGTTTTGCTGGTGAATTAACTGACCAAGCGGTTGTTGAAAAAGAAGCGAAACTAGAAGGCCGAAACATGACAATGATTTTAGCTAAAAAAGGTAATTAGGAGGAAGAATAATGCCAAAGATTAAAACTCGTCGCGCAGCGGCTAAACGTTTCCAAGTAACAGGTAGTGGTGAATTCAAACGTGCAAAAGCTTTCAAAAGTCATATCTTAGAGAAAAAATCTCCAGCACGTAAACGTAATCTTTGCAAAGCAACATTGGTTAGCAAATCTGACTACAAACGCGTAGTAAAATGCTTACCATACGCATAAGATTCAAATATTTTAGTAACATATAACGATATTGGAGGAATACAATAATGGCAAGAGTAAAAACAGGCGTAACAGCGCATGCACGTCATAAAAAAATCTTAAAATTAGCTAAAGGTTACCGTGGTACACGTTCTCGCTTATTCAAAAAAGCAAACGAATCCGTAATGAAAGCATTATACTATGCTCGTCGTGACCGTCGTGCTAAAAAACGTGAGTTCCGTAAATTATGGATCGCTCGTATCAATGCAGCAAGCCGTATTAATGGTTTATCCTACAGCCGTTTCATCGCTGGTTTAACAAAAGCTGGTGTTGAAATCAACCGTAAAATGTTGGCTGACTTGGCAGTACATGATGCAGCTGCATTCGCTAAATTAGTTGAAATTGCTAAAAACGCGTAAGAAAAATAGATAATGACCTATACGATAGGTTGTGCATAGAAGAACAGTCCTTTGGGGCTGTTCTTTTTGTGTACAATTGAGCTAACTAGCTATGCTGAAAGTAGGGTATTCATGGTACTTATAGATAGTGGTACACGAATGCGCTCGCAATATACTAAACTATATAAAAATACCCTTGAACGATATGATTCAAGGGTATTTCGCTATATTCATATAGAATTCTCTAAGATCTGTTCCACTAATGTGGATATTTAATTATCCTACAATGCCAAAATGGATCATAGTTAATTATCTAAAGAACCGTCCTACTACAGGTAATCGAGCGCCGTCATTTTTGTTAAGTCCTTTCAGTACAATCATGATTGCTACGTAGATGAAAGCACCGATACTAGCAGTAATCATGATGTTAAAGAAGGTTGGGATTGTTCCTTGTAAGAGTGGATAGAAATAATACATAAACACGCCCATGATGGAGGCGGAGATAATATTTTTACCCAATAAGATAAGGTCGATAAAGTAGCCTGTGTGACGATGAATCCAAATAAGATTCAATAGGGCAGCAAAGCCGATATCAGCGACGGTAGCGTAAGCAGCACCACCAATGCCTAGGGCTGGGATAGCCGTTAATTCCCAGTTTAAAATGACTTTCACAATGGCTGCGATACCCATGTTAATAACGGGAATACGTGGTTTTCCTAAACCTTGCAAGATACCTGTGGTCACTTGGTGAAGACCTAAGAAGAAGATGGCCCATGCCAAGATTTGTGTGGCTTCTGCTGCACGTGGTGCATTATAAATGGTGGATACTACAGGTTCTGCCAAAATGTATAGCATCACCGTGAAAGGAATGGTTGCTACGAAAGTTAACCGCATGGAACCTGCCGTGCGATAGTAGACTTGTTTGATATCCTTAATAGACACTGCATTGGAAACAGCTGGCACAATGCTCGTTGCAATGGCCGCGGTAATGATGGTAGCCAAGTTGATAAGAGGTACCGCCATACCAGACAGATAGCCGTAGAGTTCCGTAGCTTCATGTAGTGGATAGCCGATGTCGATTAATCGTCTTGGAATAATCGCTACGTCTAGCATAGCTACAATAGGTAACATCATGCTGGCTAAAGCGATAGGAATAGATAGGTTGATTAAACGATGAATGATGGACTTGGAACTTTCAGGTGGTTCCGTAGTCGTTATCGGTTCATCTAACCGTTTTGGTAGACGATAATAGTAGTACATGAGCACCACTAAAGCACCAACGGCGCCGATACCAGCGCCTAGGCTTGCACCACCAGCAGCCACATCTAATCCGTAAGGAAGTAAGATATACGCCGCCCCCAGCATGACTACGACACGTAGTAACTGTTCTACAATTTGGCTGATTGCCGTAGGTGTCATCATTTGCCATCCTTGCAAGTAGCCACGATAGCAAGAAATGAGGGTTACAAAAAACACTGCTGGCGATAGAGCGATTAAAGAATAGTACGCCCTTGGGTCTGTAATAAAATTGATGTCGATGAGCCATTGGGCAGATCCGTAGACGGCGATACTGAACAATAGACCGAGAGCAAATAGCATTTTGAAAGAAATGGAAAATACTTTTTTTGCCCCTAGTAAATCATATTTTGCCAATTTTTCTGCTGTCATAATGGAAATGGCAATAGGAATTCCTGCACTAGATAGCTGCAATGCCAATAAGTATGCTGGAAATGCCATTTGGTAGATACCGATACCTTCACCGCTGAGAACGCGGGATAAGAATATCCAGTTCAAGCTACCGATGGCTTTCACTACAAAACCAGCAATGGTTAAGATAAGCGTACCTTGTAAAAATCGATTAACCATGATATCTCCTATACTGAAAGATTCTACTGAATCTGATAAAGTCTTATTTTTAATTGTACCATAGAATAGGCTGTTTCTCAATTAGATGTGGCAAAGATGCTATAAAATATATACCCATAGCATGATGTACCTATGAGCTATTCATTGATACGGTCTAGGTTCGTATTGAATAGGACCCATAGATACTGTATAATGATAGTGTTATATAGTCATTAATAGTGTATGTATATATACTACAAGGAGGCCAATTATGCCATTAGTATCTACAAAAGAGATGTTTGAAAAAGCCTATGCAGGTGGCTATGCCATCGGCGCTTTCAATGTAAATGATATGGAAATTATCCAAGGGATTGTGGATGCCGCAAAAGTGGAACAAGCACCTTTGATTTTACAAGTGTCTGCAGGGGCTCGTAAATATGCCAAACCTTTATATTTAACAAAATTGGTAGAAGCGGCGTTGATCGACACAGATCTTCCTATCGCATTACATTTAGACCATGGTGATGACTTTGAAATCTGCAAAGATTGCATCGACAGCGGTTTTACTTCCGTTATGATTGATGGTTCTAAACATCCATTTGAAAAAAATGTAGAATTGACTGCTCGTGTAGTGGAATATGCTCACAAACATGGTGTTGTAGTAGAAGGTGAATTAGGTCGTCTTGCTGGCGTGGAAGATGATGTAAATGTTAGCGAAAAAGATGCGTTATTTACAGATCCAGAGGAAGCCGCTGAATTCGTTCGCTTAACAGGCGTTGATTCTTTGGCGATTGCTATTGGTACAAGCCATGGAGCGTATAAATTTAAAGGTACTCCATACTTAGACTTTGATCGGTTACAACGAGTAGGTGAATTATTGCCGAACTTCCCAATCGTATTACATGGTGCCTCCTCTGTACCACAAGCATTCGTAGAAAAATGTAACTCTTTTGGTGGAGCTATCCCAGGTGCACAAGGTGTACCAGAAGATATGCTTCGTAAAGCAGCGACAATGGCAGTGTGCAAAATTAATATCGATACAGACTTGCGCCTAGCTATGACAGCAAGTATCCGTGAAGTATTAACAAATAATCCCGCTGAGTTTGACCCTCGTAAATACTTAGGGCCAGCTCGTGAAGCAATTCAAGCTATGGTGCAACATAAAATTAAAAACGTATTAGGTTGCAACAACAAAATTTAAATTGATTTGAGAAAAGCTGGCATGTCTTTGAGGGTGTGTCAGTTTTTTTGTAAGACGAATAGAGACTTTTGATGCTCGTGAAGTCATTTCAATATTATTAGTAAAGATAGAATATTAAAAGGACTGTATCACATGCCTAGGCATGTGATACAGTCCTTTAGTTACGTTAGTTGTATATCGTCGGTGGGAATCACCGCTCTTATTTTAAGGGATTTTCCTAAAATATTCTGGCAACGGTGCCTGCAATGCCATCCCCTCTTGTGTCATAGGATGGATAAAGTAAAGCTCTGAGGCGTGGAGGCATTGTTTAGTTTGCCACGCTAAGGATCCACCGTATAAATCATCGCCTGCTAGCGGATATCCTAACGTACTAAGGTGGACACGAATTTGATGGGTCCGTCCCGTGTGCAGATAACAGCGCACATGGGTATGATGTGGATATCGGTGAACTACGGTTACATCTGTATGGGCAGGTTGCCCTAATGGATGAGCACAGCGTTCGATAATACTGCCCTCGAAGCGAGCGATCGGGAAATGAATGGATAACTTATTGCTAGGAATGATACCATCCGTGATGGCATCGTACATTTTTTGAATTCGTGTATGTTGCTTGGTAAAAGCATGTTGAACTAAGGCATTCTTAGCAATGATAACGAGACCAGAAGTATCTTTATCCAAACGATGTATGGGATGAAAGCTAGCATTCATAGAGTGTTCTTCAAAGTATGCCAATACACCGTTGGCAAGTGTGTGATATCTTTCAGAGGAAGTAGGATGCATAAGCATGCCCGCAGGCTTATTGATGACTAGTAAATGTTCGTCCTCAAAGATAATGTCTAGGTTCATCGATGTGGGATCGATGTGGGATATTTTAGTTAAGTGGACCTCCACAGAGTCGCCAGGATGTAGCAATGTATCCCAAGTGGCAGGTCTTTCATTCACAAGGAACGAGCCTTCACGACGAAGCCGACGGCGCATAGCCTGGGATATCTTTTGCTCGCGGATAGCTTGGTTCATAGAGCAAGGGGAATGATCTAATGATAGTGTGAAATATAAAATAGGTTGCATAATTGTCCTTATTAGATAACTAGTTAGAAGTAATAAAAATATATTTTATCATATCATAGGAGAGAAGATAATTAAAACAAAATGATAGATCGCTGATATAAGAAATATATATGAGTTTGAGAGATGGAGGGCATGCTAAAAATGAAAATTCCTATAGAAAAATAGAAGCAAATACATTAATATATAAGTAAGAATATGTTTTATTTAGTAAGGGGGTACATTGTGTTTATTAATCATAGCAACCATCCTAGTGCACAGTGGGATGAGGCACAAAAAAATATGGCAGAAAACTATGGGCCGATTTTAGATATAGCCTTTCCAATTGTAAATCCAGATAGTACTGTGGAAGAAGTAGAAAATTTGGTAAGCCAATATGGAAAAGATATTTTAGAAAAGCACCCAACTGTTGTTATGGTGCAAGGAGAGTTTACCTATACCTATAAAATGGTAGACCTTCTAAAAAAACATGGTGTAAAAGTTGTTGCTGCCACTAGCGAACGCATTGTAAAAACATTGGATGATGGGAAAACAAAGCAAGTTGAGTTTAACTTTGTACAGTTTAGAGAATTTTAGGGAGAGAAAAGATGGCAGAGAGACAAGAATACAATATCTTATTAACAGCGTATAGTAGTATTAATGGAGCATTAACTTCATTGGAATCATTGGATCATAACTTAGAAGATTTGAAAGCTCCAATCTATGAAGATGATAGCGAATATTCTTTTATGGATAAAGGATTGATTACAAGTGAAACTGTATTAAAATATTTGCTATTACCAAAAAAAGATGGAAGTGGTCCGATATTACATGATCTTGATCATGTGTTTGCATTTAGTACAGATGATGTTATCAAGGTTGAGTTAGATGAAAATGAAAATGAACAATTAAAAACATATCAATTAAGAGATGGTACTTTAGTATATCAATATTTAAATGGTGTTAAGAGAACTGAATTTAAAAATCACAAAGAGTTTATTGACTCTAGAATGCAAACGATATACAGATATGCGATGAGAAATAGGCAGAACTATTCTGATTTAAAAATTAAGGATATTCATATTAAAGATGAAACAAAGGGAATAGAAAGTAATGTAAAAAATATCTTTGATATGATTAATGAGGTAATTGAGTATATTGAAGAAATTAAAAAAGATACGAATAAAAGTGTACATGTGTATGTGGATATTACAGGTGGCTTTAGAACGATTCCGGTATATTTATTATTCGTATTAAATGTATTGGAAAAAAGAGGAATTGAAGTAGATAAGTTTTTATATGCACAAATGGCACGTGACGAGAAAGGGCAACCAAAAACAATAAAGGTCGATGATTTAACACAAGTGATAAATACGCAAAACTTTATTAATGGAATCCATGAATTTATCCAATTTGGTAGTGCTCAAGAATTGAAGAAGTATTTTGAGGATGCCTTAAAATTTTGTTTAGAGTTTACGTATGAGCCCAAATATAGAGACATAATCCAAGCAATTGTTAACTCAGTAGAAGGATTTGCTGAAGCGATTACTATTTCCAATCAAAAAGAGTTTCAAGCGGCTGTAGAACAAATAAAAAAAGCTTGGGAAGCATTAGATGATGTAGAAATTGAAGATATACCAGATCCTAAAGAAGGAGAAGAGATAGAACTAGGTAGGTATATAGAAAATCGTAACTTACGACTTTTAAAAGTATTTTCACCCAAAATAAAAAGAGAATATGATTTAGTTTGGCATCCGAAAACTCGTCTAGATTATATTAAATGGTGTTTAGATCATAACTTTATACAGCAAGCATTGACCTTATATGTAGAAATGGTGCCAGATATCCTATTTGATACAGATAATACTAGAGGGATTTTGGGTTTTATAAGAAAAAATAAGAGAACCATACAGCGAAAAACATTTTCAAAGGTAAAACGGGAGAATAAAGAATTAAAATTCGGAAATAAACTATCGGAATTGTTTTATGAAACTACTAAAGATGAATTAAGAAAAAAACATAGAGCAGGGAAGTCTGAGTATAAATTTTTCTATTGGTTACTTAATCAATATACAGAGAATATAGATGCTATAAGAAAAATACAGGCTTCAAGAGAAGTTAATGAGGATAAAAAGTTATGTAAGGAAGCGCTAATCAATTATAGTATTCGTGTTCCTGATAAATGGGAGAAAAATCCAGATATTCAAATAGATAAAGGAAATGTCGATGTTTTTTTTAGAAATGTAAAAATTGCATTTAAAAAAGAATTGCAGAGTAAAAACGTGAGTGAAAACTTCGATAGTAAGCATATAACATGGAAGTTATCTGCATTAAAAGAGGAAAAATTTGAACGAAACTGGAAGTGGATTATACAATTATTTTCTAACCCCAAAGAGTTAAGAGCTGTATGTGTTGGTATCTTAGATGCTTTAATGGATATAATTAGAGAGAATGAACGTGAATTAAAGAAAAGTAAAGATACTAAAATAGTGGATGAACTTATTAAATTTATTAGGAAAATACCTGTATATCAAATTACAAAAAATGAAGAGCCTAATATAAAACTTTCCAAGATGGAGTTATTATTTGGATATTTGTATATAAAGAAGAAAATAGAAGAGAAAGTAACCGAAAAGGTAGAGGAACAACTAAAAACCGAGTTAGATAAAGAAGATAATACCGGCACAGATAGTTATTATGAGAAATTAAAAGTTATAAATAAGGCTTTGAATAAAATAGACTATGTAGACTTATTAAAACAATCTATTGAGGATATGAAGACGTATCTTTTGGGTCTATCTTCAGGGAATTTTTTTAAAGTTAGAAAAGAATATTTCAAAGATTCTGATTTTGGTGGGGATGAAATTTATGAAGTTATACTTCCTCGAATTATAAATGAAACAGTCATTGAGGGGGCACCTAAGTTAAGTAAAGCGATTACATCTTTAGATAAATATGCAAAAGTTGATGATATTGAATCATTGATTGCAAAGGGAAGTTTACAGGTAAATCAGGGTGTTGTATCGGCATTCATAGGGAAGAAAGAAGAGTTTAGCTATGATGCGGAAGCTATTTTAAAACTTATTGAATCCATTAATGGAACTGATCGATATGGTGCAGAAAACATTGCCGATAAATTTGTACAACTCATACCTCAAGCTGTTGGCGGAAAAGGGACGAATCTAGATATATGGGGCAGAGATACATTAACATTGTTGATTTTACGAACAGTATTATACCCATATAATACTTTGAAGTTGATTCGTAATGATTCAGTTCATGCGCGAGAAAAGAGGAATATTGATATAACACGGGAAGATATAAAGGTATTGATAGGACGCAGTATCCGTACAATTGAAAAATATTTAGAGGCTGTCAAAGAAAATAATGATGATGTACAGGTAAGCCAATAAACAAAAGTTACAATTCTTTAGGGAAACTTTATGAAGGCTATAAGCGGATTGCCTATTCTGCTTATAGCCTTTTTGAAAAAAATACTATTATAAAGGAAGGAAATATACATGAAACATTCTGTGGTTCTATTTCTTAGTCCAATTTGGACTCAAGATGAAAACCCTGAAGAGCAAGATAATTTTGTACACAAACAATATACAAATATTATCGATGGTCAAGAAGTAGACTGTATTCAAACCAATGAATCAGCTGTACGATATATCCAAGCGAGATTGGAAGAGCAAGAAGAATCAATTTCTAAGATATATATATTGGCTAGTAAAAAAGTTAAAAAAAGAAAATCTTTTTTATATAAAGGTAAAGAATGTAATTGGTCTCATATTGATGTATTTAAACAGCGTCTTATTGATGAAATTGGAATGTCTGAGGATCAATTTGAAGAAATTGATTATGATGAAAATCAAGCTATTGATATGAATACCCTACTAGACTTGGCTATTAAACTTCGCAAGGAACATAGTGATGATAAAGATGCAATAATCCACTTTGATATGACGGGTGGATTACGTACTGTTACTCAGTTGTTAAGTTCGCTATTATATCTCTTGAAGCATTCAGATATAAAAGTAGGTTATATTTTATATTCGGATATGACGAATCAGATTGTAGAAAATGCCAGTGAACTATTCGATATCAATACGTTGGTTTCTGGTATGGAAGAATTTGCTAATTACGGTAGCACTCGTTCTTTGCAAGCTTATTTCGAAGCAGAAACAAGCGGTGTAGTGACAATGAGTAAAGAGTGTATGGAATTGTTAGAATCTATGAAAGCCTTTTCCATAGCTGTTAGCTTATGTATTCCTTATGAAATGGTAAAAGCTATTAAAGAATTACGAGATGCTATAGAGACCTTTAAACAAGCTCCGTATATGTCTGTAAAAGAAGAAGCTTTTAAATATACTGTTAATACAGTTGAACAAGAATATACTACTTTACTAAGTGTTGTGAATGATGATTTGAAGCTTAAACTGTCGATTATTCGTTGGTGTATAGATAAGGGGCTACTTCAACAGGCTTTGACATTAAGTACAGAATGGTTGGCAAGTATTTTATTTGATACGCACATCTATTATCATAAGAATTTAGATTCTATCAAAGGATTGCTACAAAATGATGTTAGAAAACTAAAACGTAGTTATGAAGAGTCTTTTGTCATGTCCTATACAAAAAAAGATTCTACATTGCCAGATAAATTTTCTAAAGAGTATAAGCATAAAATAGATGTATCGGTGCCTAAGAATATTATTAAATTTTTACGTACCAATATAGGTAGTGTTAAAACAAAAAATGATATAGATGAATTGCTACAGGGACTAGATATTGAAAAATCAAAGATCTATGAATTAATATATCAATGTATAGAGGCAAAACAATTTTTAGATAGACTAGTAGAGAAAAAAAGAATTCCATCTAGGGGAGGACAACGTTCATCGAAAGAGATATGCTATATAAAAGATACCAAGGTGTTTAACGAAACATTTATGGAAATAAATAGATACTTGAAAAATATTCATAAAAAGCAGGAGAATTCACCTCAATGTCCGGCATATGATCGTTTTTTGTATAATCAAAGTAGAACTATTGGAGGCATGTTACAGTGTATTTTTATATCTTTTTCTGAAGATGCAATGTTGCAAGAGTTTCCTCTTCCTATGAAACAAGAAGTAACATCTCTAGTTGAAGAAGATGAATATATGCGACAAAGTTTTGATAAAGGGCTACTCTATTATGGAATGTTAAAGCAAGGTGATGCCCATTCAGAACTTACTAAGGAGGAATCTTTACAATTTATAATGGAGTACCATGAAATTAAAGATTTGAGAAATACGATTAATCATGCAAGCGAAGGGGTGAGTCGTATTTCTAGCAAAGATATTATCAGTAAGATTTCTAATTTGGTCGACTCTATTGAGGCAAAACGGTGGAACGGCACATTAACAGTCATTGAGAAATTAGAGGAGTATTATGGACGTAACAATATATAATGAAGAAGTACAATATAATGCCTTATTAAGGGAGTATAGTGGGTATGTACTAAATGATGATCAGTTAGGATTCGTACGAGCGATTTCTAAATTTTTAAATGATGATACAAAAAGAGTATTTATATTACAAGGTTGCGCTGGCTCCGGTAAAACCTTTTTGATGAATGGTGTGGCTCGATATATTTGTAACAGTAAAAGAACTGTTAAGCTATTGGCGCCTACAGGTAAGGCGGCTAAGGTCTTATCGACAAAGAGTCAATATGAGGCGTTTACGATTCATAGACATATTTATAAGTTTAAAGAGTTAGAAGAAATAGAGGAAAAAAAGAGGCAAATTAAAGATGACTTTTTAGAGGCTCAGGTAGTTGGGGAACCAGATTTAGTTGTGCATTTTCGTTTATTATTTAATGAAGATGATGTGGATGCGGTATATATTATTGATGAAAGCTCCTTGATAGGCAGTGTAGAAGTTGATAATGAAACTGTACAATTTGGTTCAGGTAAATTGTTAAATGATTTATTGGAGTTTATTAATCTAAATTATAAAGAAAATAATAGAAAGATAATTTTTGTTGGTGATAGCTATCAGTTACCGCCTGTAGGGATGAACTACTCTCCTGCATTAGATGTAGATAGTATTTATGCTGAGTGCCCTTACTTGAAAAATCGTGATGCAATACAAACATATGCCTTAGAAACGGTAGTTCGACAAAAAGCAGACAGTGGGGTGTTGAAAGTTGCCACTTACCTGCGAGATAAATTACAAGTAAATAGATTTAATGAATTAAAGTTAGAGGAGCATCCTAAGGATGTAAAAAAGATTCAGCATAAAGACTTTATTTCTACATATATGAAGCATATATGTGAAGAAGGATTAGATAAAGTTATGGTAATCGCCTATTCAAATGCCTCGGTAGATATCTATAATCGCTTAATAAGAGAACAATTATTTCCACATCAACAAGAGCTAACAAAAGAGGATCGCTTGCTATTAACAAGAAATGTCAAAGTAGGTGATGAATATTTGATGAATGGTGACTTTGTTAAGGTTGCTGAAGTAGGGCAACAAATTGTTAGGGATGTTACAATGGAAACAGAAATTATACGCTTATATTTTAGAAAAGCTATGATTGAAGTTAACGAAGAGCGGCATAATGTGTTAATTATGGAAAACTTGCTAACATCAAATGAACGTAGTTTGTCAAAGTTGGAACTGAAGGCACTCTTTAGAGACTTTAAAATTCGGAACTCTGCAGCGATTCAAGAGGCAAAAAAAGGCAGTAAAAGTGAATATAAACAAAAATTACAAGAATTATTTTTAACGGATCAATATATTAACGCTCTACAAGTAAAATATGGATATGCCATCACCTGTCATAAGGCTCAAGGTAGTGAGTGGGATACGGTCTTTTTAGATTGTAACTTAAATCGTGGATATCGTAATCGAGAAACATTCCAATGGTTTTATACTGGAATCACACGGAGTTCGGGTAAGTTATATTTAGTTGACTTGCCTAGTGGTTTAACTATGGATGGAAATATAAAAACTTATATCCAACCTCAAACGCAGTCTATACAAAGGAAAGATCCTCTTTTAGAATCAGAGGCTACTGGAATAGTGTCGTCCTCAGCTGAAACTACTACTGTAGAATTTAATCATACAAAGTGCTCACAACAATTAGAAGTGCCGCAGGAGTTGATACCGTCACGACTTACATGTGATTGGAATAGTATGAGCACACAAGCCCAACAAATTGTTAAGCATATACTTGGCGTTCTTGGTGATATTCCTTGTATGGTTACGGCTGTCATCGATCATACATACCAAGTCATTGTTACTTTAAAAGTACATGATTGGGAAAGTAGAATATCTGTGTATTACAATGGTAAGGGAAAAGTTTCAAGAGTGAACTACATAGATTCAATTTCAGATCGGACCGTGGTAGATAGATTAGCCACACTGATAGGAAAGTCTACTATAGAGCAAGTAGCTCCTGTGACGATACATGGAATGGTAACTATAGAAAATGTTGATGGAGCAACTATAGAGAGTCAAGAAAGTGGGTTAGAAGATATTAGTGTAGTGGATACTTTTGTATATCCACCAGAATATGAATACTTCTTAAAAGACTATATGCAAGGCCTTGAGGAAAAATTAAAGCCACATCATATACAAATTATGGAGATACAGTCTTTACAATTTTGTTTACGGGTGACCTTTACAAGACATCATCAAAGTACAGTACTAAATATTTTCTATAAGTCTAAAGGTTTGATTAGTACGGTATCGCCCCATGTACCGAGATGTAAAGATCTAGTCTTTAGAGATGAAGTGATTCGTTGTATTGTTAGATAAATACGTATAACGGCTAATTGTATTATGTATAACCTATGTTTATATCTAGCTAATTTCAACGTTTAGGAGTATAATGAAGTATACAAATGTCTATTCCAAATGGTAGTAATACTGGAATATGCAAAGTTGAGGAGGGATTATGATGAAACAAATACGCTCGCTATTAGTAGCAAATCGTGGTGAAATCGCTATTCGTGTGCTTCGTGCATGTAACGAAATGGGCATTCGCACAGTGGCTATTTATTCTAACGAAGATGCACTTTCATTACATCGCAATCAAGCGGATGAATCCTATTTAGTAGGGGAAGGTAAAAAACCAGTAGATGCATACTTAGATATTGAAGATATTATTCGTATTGCTAAGGAACATGACGTTGATGCGATCCATCCAGGGTATGGGTTCTTATCTGAAAATGCACATTTTGCACAACGTTGCGAAGAAGAAGGGATTACGTTCATCGGTCCTAAAGTAGAACATTTAGTGATGTTCGGAGACAAAGTAAATGCTCGTATTCAAGCTAAAAAAGCAGATATACCGATGATTCCTGGCAGTGATGGGCCATTAAAAGACTTTGCAGAGTTAGAAGCATTTGCTGAGAAATATGGCTATCCATTGATGATCAAAGCTGTTAATGGCGGTGGCGGTCGTGGTATGCGTGAAGTGACAAAATATGAAGAACTTCGCGATGCTTATGATCGAGCAAAATCGGAAGCAAAAATGGCTTTTGGTGATGATGATGTATACGTAGAAAAATTAATTGTAGAACCAAAACATATCGAAGTACAAATTATCGGTGACGAACATGGTAATATCGTACATTTGCATGAACGGGATTGCTCTATTCAACGTCGCCATCAAAAAGTAGTAGAAGTAGCGCCAGCGTTTGCCTTGTCTCGTGATTTGCGTGACCGTATTTGTGCAGCGGCTGTGAAAATTATGAAACACGTGAATTATGTCAGTGCTGGTACGGTAGAATTTTTGGTAACTGGAGATGGAAACTTCTATTTCATTGAAGTGAACCCTCGTATTCAAGTAGAACATACAGTAACAGAAATGATTACAGGCATCGATATTGTTCACACACAAATTCGCATTGCCGAAGGTCATGCATTGCACGATGAAGCGGTAGCCATTCCTGCACAAGAGAATATTCGTTGTGAAGGGGTAGCTATCCAATGCCGTATTACCACAGAAGATCCAAATAACAACTTTATGCCAGACACAGGTAAATTGATTACCTACCGTAGCTCTGGTGGTTTCGGTATTCGTTTGGATGGTGGTAATGCTTTCACAGGTGCCGTTATTACACCATATTATGATTCCTTGTTGGTAAAAGCTACATCTTGGGCATTGACGACTGAAGAAACGATCCGTAAAATGCTACGTTGTTTACGAGAGTTCCGTATTCGTGGTGTAAAAACGAATGTGCACTTCTTAGTGAATGTATTAGAACATGAAGTGTTCCAATCTGGGGATTACAATGTTCATTTCATCGACGAACATCCAGAATTGTTTAATTTGAAAAAAGATAAAGATAGAGGTACAAAACTGCTTCGTTACATCGCCGATGTAACTGTGAATGGTTACAATGGTCATAAAGAAGAAGTACCAACGTTTGAACCTATCATTATGCCATCCAATGTAGCTGGTGTACCAGTAGCTGGTACAAAACAAAAATTAGATGAATTAGGACCAGAAAAGTTCTCTAAATGGGTGCAAGAGCAACCAAAAGTATTGTTCACAGATACAACATGGCGTGATGCGCATCAGTCCTTGTTCGCTACTCGTTTGCGTACGGCTGATATGGCTCGTGTAGCGGGTCGTGTGGCGAAAGGCTTACCTAATTTGTTCTCCCTAGAATGTTGGGGTGGTGCAACATTTGATGTGGCGTATCGTTTCTTACACGAAGATCCATGGGAACGATTACGTATGTTCCGTGAACAAGTGCCAAATATCTTGTTACAAATGTTACTTCGTGGTTCCAATGCTGTTGGATATACAAGCTATGCTGACAATGTAGTGCGTGAATTTATCCGATTAGCGGGGAAAAATGGTATCGATGTATTCCGTATTTTCGACAGCTTAAATAGCTTAGATAATATGAAAGTAGCCATCGATGAAGTGCGTAATCAAGGTAAAGTAGCAGAAGTTGCCTTATGCTATACAGGGGATATTTTAGACCCTCGCCGTGATAAATATAACTTGGCGTATTATGTGAATATGGGTAAAGAATTGGCAGCAGCTGGGGCTAATATTTTGGCTATTAAAGACATGGCTGGTTTATTAAAACCTCAGGCGGCGTACAATTTAGTAAGCGCTTTAAAAGATGCAGTAGATTTACCAATTCATTTACATACTCATGAAGGCTCTGGCAATGCGATTTATTCGTACGGTCGTGCTGTCGATGCGGGAGTAGATATTATCGACTTAGCATACTCTGCTTTTGCCAATGGTACAAGTCAACCTAGCATGAGCTCCATGTACTATGGTTTGACTGGTCACGATCGTCAACCAACTATGAATGTAGACTATATGGAAGAAGCATCCAACTACTTTGGTTCTATTCGTCCATACTACAAAGGGGTAGATCATACATCTTCTTATCCAAATACAACTGTATACAAACATGAAATGCCTGGTGGACAATATTCTAACTTGCAACAACAAGCAAAAAGTGTTGGCCTTGGTGAACGTTGGGAAGATATTAAGCGTGTATATCATGAAGTAAGCATGTTATTTGGGGATATCATCAAAGTAACACCATCTTCTAAAGTGGTAGGAGATATGACTTTGTTCATGGTACAAAATAATTTGACAGAGCAAGATATCTACGATCGAGGTGATACCTTGGATTTCCCACAATCTGTGGTAGAATTCTTCAAAGGGTACATTGGTACGCCGTATTTGGGGTTCCCTGAACGGTTGCAACAAATCATTTTAAAAGGTGAAAAACCATTGGATGGTCGACCTGGGACGACACTTCCAGCTGTTGACTTTGAAGCGGTTCGTAAAGAATTGGCTGAAAAAGGTGCAGGCACTACCGATGAAGATGTAATTGCTCATTGCTTATATGCAAAAGTCTTTGATGACTACAGTGCATTCAAACGTGACTATTCCGATGTGAGTGTACTAGATACACCGACTTTCTTCTTCGGTATGAAACGTGGTGAAACTGTAGAAGTTACTATTGAACAAGGTAAAACTTTGGTTATCAAGTATATTCAGATGAGTGAAGCTGATGAAGATGGTACTCGCCACGTATTGTTCGAGTTAAATGGTCAACCTAGAACGATTAAAATTCATGATAAACACATTAAAACAACAGGTGTAGTTCGTCATAAAGTGGACCCAACAAAACCAGGTGAAGTAGGTGCTACCTTATCTGGCTCTGTGGTAAAAATCGTTGCACAAGTGGGTCAAGCTGTGAAAAAAGGAGATGCCCTTGTGGTAACGGAAGCGATGAAGATGGAAACAACTATTACAGCCCCAGTATCTGGTGTGGTAGGTGTAATCCATGTTCGAGAAGGTAGCCGTATTGAAAGTGGCGATTGCTTGTTAACTATTGAAGAACAAGCGCATGTAGCCAACTAATCGATACAATGCATGTTGTATCAGTATGCTAGAAGTCATGGGGCTAGTAGGCTTTATGTAGATGTATCATACATAGGTGACTTAGTATTACTGACAAGATATGCCATAGATGTACCGCAGATAAATGACAGATATATCGCAAGTTATAGTGTAAATATGCGGTAGGGTATATCATACGATATACAAAAACAGGAGCAACTCTGTTGCTCCTGTTTATCATATCAGTGAGGAAAATAGTGTGAAGACTATTTATGTACTTATAAAATATAAAAGGAGTGATTCTTATGGTATTCAAATTGCCAGAAAGGTCCATAAGTAAGGGACCTAATTTCATTCGAGATGTATTTGAACGTGGCGCAGGGATTCCTGGGTTCATCAGTTTTGGTATAGGAAATCCAGCGGGTGAAGTGGTTCCTGTAGAAGAAATCCAAGAGGCTTTTGATTATATTGTACATACGAATCCTCTAGAAATTTTACAATATGGTCCTATGCAAGGAGATGCGAAGTTAGCAGAGCAAACATTGCATCGTTTAGTACATGTTCACCACATGCCTACAGAGAACCAACAGTTGTTATTGTCCATCGGGGCAGGTCAAGACTTAGGGCTAGTACCACGTACTGTGTGTGATGCGGGGGATGAAGTGTACATGGATGCGTATACTTTCACAAGTGCAATCAACGCAGTGCGCAGTGTAGGTGCCAAAGCCGTGGGCATTCCTATGGATGGGGATGGCATGATTCCAGAAGCCTTAAAAGAAGCGGCAAAATCTGGAAAGGGTAAATATATTTATTTGATTCCAAACTTTCAAAATCCTACGGGTATTACCATGCCATTAGAACGTCGAAAAGCGATTTATGAAATTGCGAGAGCTTACGATTTGTTCATTTATGAAGATGATCCCTATGGTGAAATTCGTTTTGCTGGTGAACGAGTACCTACATTCAAAGAAATGGATACGGATAATCGTGTGCTCTATGCAGGGTCCTATTCTAAAACGATTTCTGCAGGCTTACGAGTAGGATTCTTATATGGTCCGAGTGAAGTGATTCAAGCTATTCAAGTGATGAAGAATAATTGCGATGGACAAATGCCACTAGTCACACAACGTGTAGTAAGCCATTTGTTAGAACATATCGATTATGATGAGCAGATCCAAAAAGTGTGTAAGGTATATCAAGAAAAATGCCGTGTCATGCTGGATACATTCCGTGAATATGGTAGCTCCCAGGTGCATTTAACTGAACCTACTGGGGGGATGTTTGTATGGATGACTTTACCAGACCACGTAGATTGTGATGCCTTCTTTGAAGAGGCTATTGCTCGTAAAGTAGGTATCGTAAAAAGTGGAGCCTTTGCAGCAGATGGAGTACAATATGGACAACATTTCCGTTTGAGTTATACTGTGCCATCCATAGATGATATTCGTAAAGGTATGCAAATCATTGGAGAGTTGACACGTGAGTATTGTGGGGAATAGAAATAGTTCGTAATAATAACAGTAATCTATTATTCTATATTGAAAAAAATAGTTATATTTTTACAAAATTTCTGTATCCTATGTTATAATACAAATATACCTATAAACATATAGGATATAGCATGTGTTCACAGGAGTGAATAGCAGTACTTGTATTGGTAGGGAAAGTTCTTAAGACTTTCATACATATAGAAAGAAGGTTTATTATGGCATGTGGAGATAACGGCGGTTGCAGCGGATGCGCTTCCTCTGGTGGATGCGGCACACAACAACCAGTTGATTTAACAGTAAAAACAAATGATAGAAGTCATGTGAAAAAGGTGATCGGCATTGTATCCGGTAAGGGCGGTGTTGGTAAATCCTTAGTCACAAGTTTAATGGCAGTCAGCCAGTCTCGTAAGGGTAAATCTGTAGGTATTCTTGATGGAGATATTACAGGTCCATCTATTCCAAAAGTGTTTGGCTTGAAAGACAAAGTGCGGAGTGATGATGGAAAACTAATGTATCCTATCGTGTCTAAAAACGGCATAAAAGTTATGTCTGTGAATTTACTATTAGATGATGAATCGGATCCAGTCCTTTGGAGAGGCCCTGTGGTAGGTAATGTAGTAAAACAATTCTTCTCAGATACAGTGTGGGGTGATGTAGATTACTTATTCGTAGATATGCCTCCTGGAACGGGCGATGTAGCGATGACAGTGTTCCAATCTTTACCATTGGACGGTATCATTGTGGTCACATCTCCGCAAGATTTAGTGTCCATGATTGTGGAAAAAGCAGTCAAAATGGCGGATATGATGCAAGTGCCTATCATTGGTGTGGTAGAAAACTTTGCGTACTTCCATTGCCCAGATAATGGAAAAGATTATAAAATCTTTGGTGAAAGTCACATCGATGAAGTACTGAAAAAATACAATTTATTGTTACTAGGTCGATTGCCAATCGATCCGAAAGTAGCAGAATTGTGCGACGCTGGTGAAATTGAAACGATTACAACAACAAATTTAGAATCAGTAGGCTTACCAGAGTAAGCGTGGACAATACCATAGTGTACATTGTACCTATGGTATTTTTCATAGGAGGAACTATGTGTGAACAGAATGAAGTAACAGCTATGTATGCTGACTTTTTTGAGTATATTGAAAGCTCCACATCACCGTATCATACAGTGGAGGAGTCTTATCGCCGACTAGAAGAACAAGGCTTTACGCCATTATCCATGGATGAAGAATGGGACTTAACTGCAGGAGATTATGTCATTGACGTATATGGTACAACCTTAGTAGCGTTCCATATTGGAGAGAACCCTAGAGAAACATTACGAATAGCTTCAGCCCATACCGATTTTCCAGGGTTCCGTGTGAAACCAAATGCGATGATTACGGACAAAGGGTATGGTAAGCTCAATGTAGAGAGTTATGGTGGGCTTATTCAATATACTTGGTTTGACCGCCCCTTGTCCTTAGCTGGTGTAGTCGTGACAAAAGGAGAGGGTCTAGACCTAGAGACGCACTACGTAGATATAGCAAAGCCGGTGGCTACTATTCCTAGTTTAGCGATCCATATGAATCGTACGGTCAATGAAAAGGCAACATTTAACAAGCAAAAAGAAATGTTACCACTTATTTTAATGCGTGGTCTTGGAACGGAATATGAAGACGACAAGACCGTATTAAAAGCTTTGTTAGCCGAAGATATCGGCTGTGAACCAACAGATATTCTATCCTATGAGTTGACGGTATACAACACGGATACGGTGGAAACCGTTGGATTTGATGCTGAATATATTAGTGCTCCACGATTAGATAATCTTACGTCTTGTTATGCTTGTTTACAAGGAATTATAAGTGCAAATGAACAACATGCGACAGGGATTCGTATGGCCTTTTTATTTGACCACGAAGAGGTAGGCAGTCGTACAAAACAAGGAGGCGCCTCCTTGTTATTACCAAATGTAGTGCGTCGTGTGTATCGTGCTTTGGGACTTACAGAAGAATCCTGCGAAGTGGATATTGCAAAAGGGTTCATGATTTCCTCTGATGTGGCTCACGGATATCACCCTAATTATGGTGAAAAAAATGATATTACGAATTACCCAATCTTGAATGGTGGTGTAGTTTTAAAAATCGCTAGCTCTCAGTCCTATGCAGGAGATGCGGTGGCACAAGCCATTGTGACCGATTTGTGTGAAACACATGGTATTAAGCATCAAATTTATGTAAATCGATCAGATATTCCAGGTGGTTCTACAGTAGGTTCTATTTCTTCAGCACAACTGGTGATGCGCACTATGGATGTAGGCTTACCACTGTTAGCTATGCATTCTGCACGTGAACTGATGGGCACCTATGATCAAATTGAGTTAAATCGTTTGTTAACAGTATTTTTAGGGGAGGTATAACATGGTTTCTATGATGGCAATTTTTGTGGCATTAGTATTGAATCGGATTTCTACACCCTTTCAACGTATGTTTTATGAACGAACCACAGTGAAAGAACAGCAAAAAGAAGAAGTCACAAAGGCATTACAATTATTAGGCATGATTGTGGTAGCTGTATATGGGGTGACTGGAAATATTTCATTATTAGGTATTGATGGAGTCACCATTGTACAAACCGTTCTTGCCATAGCCTTAGGTATTGGGGTTGTGCAAGTATTTGAAATCCTATCAGTATCTCATTTACGCCCCGTCTTAGGAGGACAAGAAGCACCTAAGGCGGTGTATGATCGTTGGATTTGGGATACCATATTCATCGTAGGGTTACTATCTGCGCATGTACGGTATGGCTTAGAGTTTTTCTACATGGTGTTGGCATGGGTGTTGTACATTCTTATCCCTTATGCAGTAACGCGATATAATATGAGTCGTGGCATAGAATTTAGCATTGGGAAAAAAGCCTATAAATGGGGAGCCCTAATCTGGATTTTTGCAGGCCTTCTCCATTTATTTGTATTATGATTCTCATTGAGAACGTGATATAATGAGTTAGAATTATGACGAAATGTTATAGATATATAACAACGGTTTGAACTAGCGCGCTAGGGATGGCTGTTGTATGTTTAGTAGATAGAAAAGAGGTATTATGAAGTTAAATACAGTCTATGCAGGCTTTCGTGTGGAGCGAATCGAGCCTGTTCAAGAGGTGAATGGCACAGCCTATATGTTACAGCATGAGCAATCTGGTGCTCGTTTGTTATACATCGATACAGAAGATAGAAATAAAGTATTCCATGTAGCATTCCGCACACCCCCTCATGATAGTACAGGGGTAGCTCATATTTTGGAACATTCTGTGTTGTGTGGTTCTCGTAAATTTCCTTTAAAAGAGCCCTTTGTTGAATTAGTAAAAGGCTCTCTGAACACATTCTTAAATGCTATGACCTATTCAGATAAAACAGTATATCCAGTGGCGAGTAAGAATGATGCAGACTTTCATAATTTGATGGATGTATATTTAGATGCCGTATTCTATCCTCGTGTGGCTAAGGATCCAATGATTGTTATGCAAGAGGGATGGCATTATGAATTGGAATCTCCAGAAGATCCATTGACCTATAAAGGTGTTGTATATAACGAGATGAAAGGGGTTTACTCCTCGCCTGACTCTCAATTAGATCATCATAAAATGGCGTTGTTATATCCTGATACTACTTATGGACATGATTCTGGTGGATATCCTGAAAATATAACAGATTTGACCTATGAGAACTTTAAAGCATTCTATGAATCCTATTACCATCCATCCAATAGTTATATCTATCTATATGGGGATATGAATATTGAAGAAACCTTGGCATTTATCGATGAGGAATATTTGTCAAACTTCCATGCCATTGAAGTAAATTCTACTATTGCTATGCAATCTCCTTTATCTGAACCAGTAGTGGCATCTTTCCCATATGGTATTGGTAATGATGAAAGCGATAAGGGCAAAGCGATTCATTCTTTGACCTATGTATTCCCAGAAATGACGTTCACTCAAAGCCTAGCGTTTGAAGTGTTGAATCATGCCTTATTTACATCTGGTTCAGCTCCATTAAAAGAAGCATTAGTGAAAGCGAATATTGGTAGTGATGTAAGTGGTTCCTATATGGATGGCATTCGTCAGCCACTGTTTGAAATTAGTGTGACTGGTTCTGAAATCGAAAAACAAGCACAGTTGCAAGATGTAGTGGAAACTACATTACGCCAATTAGTGGGTGCAGGATTAGATAAGGAATTATTAGAGGCATCTTTAAATCGCATTGAGTTTATCTTGCGTGAAGCTGATTTTGGAGGTCGTCCAATTGGTCTTGCTTACGGTTTACGAGTGATGGATAATTGGCTATATGACAAAGATCCTATTGAGTTGTTACAATATGAGCCTATATTGAAAGCACTTCGTGAAGGATTATCTACTGATTTCTATGAAAACTTGTTGCGTACGTATATCCTAGATAACACGCATAAAGGTTTAGTTTCCTTGTACCCTGAAAAAGGATTGCAAGAAAAAAAAGAACAAGAAGATAAAGAAAAATTAGCGACCATAAAGGCGACAATGACGAAAGAGGAGATTGCTCACATTATCGACCAAACAGCGAAATTAAAAGAAATGCAACAAGCTATTGACTCTGAAGAAGCGCTAGCGACGATTCCTTTATTAGAATTGTCTGATATTTCTCCAGTCGTAGAAGTGACACCACGTCGTGAAATTGACCATAAAGGTATTCGTGTTCACCATATTGATGTACCTGCACGGGGGATTAATTATGTTAGTTTGTACTTTAATATGGAGTCACTACAAGAAGATGAAGTATTCTATGCAGAGTTATTGTCAGATGTATTAGGCCGACTAGATACAGAAGGTTTTACTTATGCAGAGATAGCAAAAGAAATTAACCTGCATTTAGGTGGTTATACCATGGATGTATTACCAGTGTCTATCCATAATGAACGTGATGCATTTGTACCATTAGCGGTCGTTCGTAGTAAGGCTTTAGCATCCAATATTGGACATTTAACATCTATTTTAGGGGAGATTGTTGGACGTACAAAGTTTGATAGCCAAGAACGCCTTGTAGAATTGTTAAAAGAAGGAAAAGCTATCTGGGATACAGAAGCATTCCGTCGTGGTAATACAATTGTCACTAACTTGCTTATGGCAAAAGTATCGAAAGTTGGTAAATTTAGAGACCAAGATACATTAGGCTATTTCCGCCGTTTAGTAGAAGTCTTAGATAATGAAACATTATTAGCTGGTGTGACAGAACAATTGGTAAAAGTGCAACAACGTTTGTTCCGTAAAGATAATTTGGAAGTATCTTTTGTAGGTACTACGGAAGAACTAGAAACTTTCTTAGCACACTTAGACGATATTACTAATGTTTTGAGTGACGATAGTTGGGAAGCACAGCTAACTATGACTCAATCCTACGTGAATGAAGGCTTAGCTACATCTGGTAAGGTACAATATGTGGCAAAAGGTGGTAACTTCCGTGATCATGGGGGTACACATACAGGTACTATGAGCGTTCTAGAAACTATGTTGCGCTATGATTACTTATGGAATTTAATTCGTGTACAAGGTGGGGCCTATGGAGCCTTTGCTAATTTCCATAATAATGGGAATATGGTATTTTGTTCCTACCGTGATCCAAACTTAGAAAATACGCTGAAAGTGTATGATGGATTACCTACGTATTTGCGTGAATTAGATTTATCTCCTCGAGAAATGCGTAAATATATCATTGGCACAATGAGCGGATTGGATGTATCGAATACACCATTCTTACAAGGAGCTCGTGCTATGAGTTTATACTTTGGCAAGACCAATGAAGAAAATATGACAGCTTTCCGTCAACAAGTCTTGGAAACAACAGTAGAAGACTTACGTGGATTAGCAGATGTCATTGAAAAAGTATTAAAAGATAACCACATCGTCGTCATGGGTAGCGAACAGCGTATCAAAGAAGCAGGACAACTCTTTGATAAAGTGGGTAACTTGCCACAATAATCATGACATACGAGAAGTAGTTTATATAACTGCCGATATAGAAAAGTCATACCCCTATCTGGAAACAGATAGGGGTATGGCTTTTGTGCTGTTATACTACAATTGACAGATTATAGATTGTATAGCCTTAATAATTTATAAGAGGGATGATTTATTTCTTGACAGTACCTATTTGAAAGGCATATAGTAAATATGATAATCATTACTAATTTATGAAAGGATGTGTTGTAAATGTATAGAAGTAAGAGAGCATGGATATCAGGAGCTATAGCATCTTGGTGTTTACTTTCATTAAGCAGTGTGCAAGGTGCAACAGCAGATTCTGTATATGTAAGTGCAAATCCAATTATAGAAAGTTTAAAAGATGAAAGTTTATCAACAACAGTGATTTCAAAAGCAGATATTGCTAACAAGCAAGCTAAATCTGTGGAAGATATTATTTTTACTGAAACTGGGGTAAGTCGAACTGTAGATGCTATGGGTCGAGTGGCTCTATCAATTCGTGGAGCAGAGCCTCGTCATACGCTAATACTTATTAATGGTCAGCCAGTGATGGGAGAGATGGAAGCCTATTTAGGTCAAGGGGATGAATTGCAACGTTTAGGTGCAGAGTCCATTGATCGTATTGAGGTTATTAGAGGTGCTTCTTCGGCTAAATATGGAGCGAATGCCATGGGGGGCGTCATCAACGTTGTAACTGCAAAACCGACTAAACATAGTCAACTGGAGTTGAATGTAGAAGGACGTAGAATAAGAGGCGATCATGGTGTGTTACCTTATAAGAATATATTTATTAGAGCTAATTCCGGAAATATAGGGAAAGGTAGAGTTTCTTTATATAGTAGTAAACGGGATATTATGCCTATTTATAGTCAAAAAGAATTTATAGGGGCCATGAATCAATCGGGAAGTGTGCATAATGCATTACGATACTATGGAGATATTAAAGAGCTAGGATTTCATGCTGAGTATGATGCCAATGCAAATCATCATTTCAGTGTACAGTCTACACATTGGAAGGAAGATACAAATAGGGATATTAAACATTCCAATGATGCTCCTGATCCAGTAGTACATTATGGAAGAAATATAGAACGATGGAGACATCAACTTACATACGCAGGAAATAATCAAAAAAATCTAGACTGGAAAGTTGATTTATCTATTTATAATCAGAAAGAATTTGATAAAACGATTTCATCCACCGCTATCTTTTCTCCCTATGAAGGCAAAAATACGTTGCATTATATTGATGATGTGAAGCACCGTGAATGGAAATTAAATGCTACTTTAAATCAACAAGCAGGTAACCATCATTTTTTATCCTACCGAGTGGGCTATACTGAAGAGAACGGATCAGGTAGTCGGTTGAAAAGTGCGAAATCTATATATACAAGATATATAAATCCATGGGACTTTGATAAAAATCTTCATAGTGATAAAGGTGTTGGTGAGCCTAGTTCCAAAGTCTATGATTATGCATTGTATCGTGATGAAGCAGATATACCACAATATGATCAGGCTTATGAATTATATGGGTATAAAAATCATCAAGGGAAGGCGGTCATTCCTAGCTATACCTATCAGGATTATACCAATGATGTAGAAGATGAAGATAGAATCCATACATTTGCAGAAGAATTGCGTGCTGAAAATGAAAGTCTACGAACACCTAATGAGGATGGTGATTTGCCAGATGATGATATTATTATGCGTCGATACTATGATGCAAAAACGTTAAAATGGCATGGGAAAACATTTACAGAAGAGGGAACCAGTCGTAGAAATCGTCAGACTATTGGTACTTCAAATATTAGAAAAATGAATATTGCCATTTCAGATTTTTGGCAGTTAAATAAGAATACATTCTTCACACCTATCCTTCGATGGGACAATAGTAATTTATTCGGTAATACAGTGACATTTAATTTAGGGCTAACTCATTATGTACATGGAAATAGAAACTATCGAATCAAAACCAATGTGGGAACTGCTTATACAGAACCAGGTATGGGGGAATCATACTATAACTGGGAAATGTATGCCGGGATGCCATATGATTTTGGTGTTGGTAAGTTAGGTTATTATTGGATTGGCAATCCTAATTTAAAACCAGAAAAATCTATCAATGTAGACCTTGGTTTTGAATATGATATGAAACGATTACACAGTCGTATGATGGTGTTCCATAATGATATAAAAAATTATATGACAACCTATTTTACCGGGAAGTTGATGAATTTTAATCCAGATGCAGGTAAGAATACATGGATGACTCCTCCAGATATGATTTATAGCTTTAAAAATATAGGGAAAGCTGAAATTACAGGCGTAGAAGGAGAAATAAAATATGCCCTCAATACCAACCTTTCTACACGACTCGGCTATACTTATTTGCACGCTCGTAATATCAGTGATCCTACGATGCCGGCACAGTTATTAAATAAACCTGTACACAAAATCGATATAGGATTGCAGTATGAAAATAAAAAATCTGGTTGGCAAGCATCTCTTTGGGGAGATTACTATATTCATATGTTAGATAGTAATACCATTGCTAATAATGGTAACTATGTACATAATGATTTGGGCAATGGAGATTCACAATATGCTTTTGCAGAAAAAGGGAAACAAACTTACGAAAGTAAAAGCTTTGCTATTTGGAATGCTATGATCCAAAAGAAAATAGGAAAAGATTCCCTTGCCTACATAGGTGTTGATAATATCTTTAATCATCGTGATGATGCCCAAGCTCATCAAGAGCGAATGTATAAAGTAGGTTTACACATGAAATTTGGGGCGGATAGTAGTGAACGCAGCTACCAAGGAATTACAAGGTTATCACAGAAAACTTTTAATATGCCGTTGAATTGGTTCATCCGTCAAGAATCTATCCAAGAACCTCTTACATTTTACGGGTCCTATCATGGTGCGTGGAGTAGTTTTACAGGTAAAGAAAAACCTACAGAGGCTAGAGTGACAGCAACAAGCACCATTGGAAATGCATATAAAAATTATTTAGAAAAGGCTAATCATGGTTATAGTTCCTCAGTACAGGTAGGAGTGAAAGGAACTGTGACTAAAGATACCTCGATAGATGTTGCGGTAGAGACTAAATCATATAAGGGAAAAGAACAGTCAATTGATGCTGGAACGCATGCAGGCATACAATCAGTAACGGTAAAACGATTAGAAGTCAATCATCATAAGAATGACTGGAAATGGTCGCTTGGTCGTTTATATGAAGCCTTTGGCACGACTGGATACTGGTTTAATGATTCCTATGATGGTGTGAGAGCCATATGGTCAAGCCCGATGACAGAAGTACGAATGGGATATGGAGATTTCCGTCGTAGTACGGGTATTACCGATTCTGCTTATACACATGCTGTTAAAACATCATTTAGTAGACCACCAACAAAAGATGAATGGTTAGGACAAGGTTCATTTGATAAGACAGGCTTAACAGGAGAGTATACAGATGGTAGTGTGCATGTAAATAATTTTAAAACGCTACGGGATAAACTAGAAGCAGCTCAATCTCCAGAAGAGGAAAAAGCAGTTATAGATACATATATGAAGGTCATTGAAAAAGATGACCCTAAATTGTATGAAAAATTACATGATCGAAGTGGTCAATACTATATGAATAGTTTCATATGGAGGAAAGTGACTGTTACTAATACGGCTGGTCAAGTTGTAGGTGAATATATGACTACGGACTTGCCACAAGTATATACTAAGAGTGCTTCTAATGATACAGCATTGTTAGAAAAAGATGCCACAAAAGCTTGGGATGTAACAATGCAAGTAGGAGAAAATAAAGAGGATTGGTCCAGGTATGTATCTAACTCTGGCTTGTTAAAAGATGGATCCTATAAATTACATTCAGACTTTTACGGGTATGGAACCTATTTAGGAAATGATGTACTAGAGGATTTGGGAACGACAAATCGTGGTAAACGGTACGGTGGAATAATGGCATCTAAATTTGATGCTTCCAAATTTGTTCGCATGACACAAGAGGAAGCGAAAGCAAAAGCAATTACATCGCTTTGGAATAAAGATACAGCATGGATGACATTGACTAAGAAACTACCTAATGGATCTAGAGCAACTGGATTCGTGAAGAGTAATATTTCGCCATTAGCTAAACGTGTCTTGTTGTTGTTAGCGAGTGAGCTGTGGAAACCGGAGAATAATAGTTCACTTCCTTTACACCTGTTAGAACAAGAAGGGTATCGTGTTCCTATTGTTGGTAATGTACTTGTTCAAGATACGATTCCATCTGTTAATAAAGCGTTCTTTACACAACTCAAACATCAAATAAATAATCACTGGGGTGTACAAGCTTGGTATATGCGATCAATACAGGATTCGATTCATACATTGCAGTATGCGAATACTTCTGGAAATGATGTATATCAATATAATCAGATAGCTAATGTAATCGGAGTAGGACTAGTATGGAAGCCATCTGATACGTTAACTGTGTCAGCAGATATAGGGCAAAATAGAACATCTTTTGGTAAATATTTAAATGGTGAAAATCAATATACCTATGATAATAGTGTTATTACTTCCAAAGGTAGACGCATTGGTTCATACCCTAAATTCTGGACGATTCGGTTAGATGTGGGTCATCCAGAACAGAAATATGTTGGTTCCTGGAATGCATATGCAGACTATAAATACTTTGAGCATGGATCATTTATCGGTGGTAATGGAACTAATTCATTGCCAGATCGTTATTTAGATGGTGTACAAAGCTTTACTGTAGGAGGTAGATATACGCCATTACAGGATGTTAATGTATATGCATCTTATACATTTAATGCAAAAGGTATTCATAGTAGAGATACTTTATATGGAGGAGAAAAATTTGACTTAGGTGATTATACTAAGATAGCTGTCGAATATAAATTTTAATCTATAAATGGTAAAAGCCATACCTTATCTGAGAAACCAGATAGAGCATGGCTTTTATTAGTTTATGCATCTTTAATATCATGTTCAACACCTAATCCTGCATCTAGTGCAGCAATTCCATCCCTAATGTATTGAAGGTTTTCTTTAGAGTAAAACGGGTCTACTCTTACCTTAACGGAATGATGAGGTTCATTTTTTAAGACAACATTATTTTTTAAATTTGACTGTTCCATAATAGTCCCCTCCTATATGTTTATTATATAACTGCAAATAGATAGTGTATAGAAAATATGATAAGAAACGCACACCAGAATGATCTGATGTGCGAATTTTTACTGTTATTTAGTTAGGGAAAATATATCCATCGATAGCATCGGCTTGTGTAATTTTGCTGTTTATGATGTATGGTTGTTCTACGCCGTGGAAGTTGCGTGTGCTGATGGTTCCTTCCATAGTGTACCAACTATGTTCTAATAATGGTGTAGAAGAGGAATATTCAGTAGGCAATCCAAATGGGGACATATCTGCTACGCAACAAATCATTAAATCGCGAGCTAATACAAAGTCGTTTCCTTGTAATGCTTTGTCATGATAGGAAATGTAGCCTGTAGCGGTTACCGTATATCCTTTATATTTCTCGATGTGATTAGATACTTTCAAAATTGTATCGTAATAATTTTTAGATGTTAAGGTAATGTGACGATGAGTGTCATCGATACCATCGCCAATATTTTTGTAATCATTCGTTGGAACCGGTTCTTTGGTAATGGAAATGACTTGGTCCACCGGTTCTTCTGCTGGTAAAGCAAAGGCTTGGGCATGGAAGATAGATGGACTTAAGAGCAATGTACATAATCCGTAGAGGATAGCGTTTCGATACGAAGATCCATAGGATCTACGGAATATGTTTTTACTCGCTTTAATCGTGCTCCACAATAATAGTAACGTTAATGCCCATAGCAAGGCGATGATATAGGAATTAGGGGCAATTAAACGATAGATGGAGCCTGTTGTTAATAAATACAACAAAGACAGGCTGCAACTAGCAGAGGCTACGATTTCTACCGCTGCGTGGATGTTAATTGTAGGAATGTATTTCATAGTGCATAACCTCCTATGGTTGAAAATAGTATACATATAATCATTGTTCCCAGAATAATGGAAATACTATATACTTTCACAAAGGAATTAGGGAACAGATTTCGTAATAAGACGTAGTTTTTAATGTCTAATAAAGGTCCAAACAGCAAAAATGCCAAGATTCCTGGTAAAGGAATGACGTTCATAAAGGACCGAGCGATAATGGCATCTGCAGTAGAGCAGATGGATACGCAAAAGGCGAGTGCCATCATACCGAAGATGACTAAAATGGAACCAGATAAGGATATATCTTGTAACCATTGTTTAGGTAAAAATAATTGTAATCCACTACTTAGTATAGACCCAATTATGATAAAGGGCAATAGGCGTAAGGTTTCTTCTTGTAATCTTCCGAAAAATCCTATGTCTTTTGACAGCGATTTTACTAGAGTTAATTGTTTCCATGGAGGGAATGCATCGGTATGACCGTAGATACGAGGACCACAATATTGGCTTACAATGAAAGCTAGCAAAATTCCTAGTAACGGTCGTCCCCAGAGTATTATAGGTTCTTTTGGGAACGCATAATAAGTGGAGAGTAGTACAATGGGATTTAGCAAAGGACTAATCATCGTAAAGAATAGACTAACTTTCGGTTCCATACCTTGCCGTGTTAGGCTGCGTAAGATAGGGATTACCGCGCAATCACAGAGTGGCATAGTACAAGCCATGATAATAGCTAGTATATAGGCGAACATAGGAGAACGATGTAGATATTTCTCAATGCGATAGGGAGAGGCATATTGTTCTACGATGACGGATATGCCAGTCCCTAAAAGTAAAAATGGTATCATCTGTAATAAGATGGCTGTGGTCATGGTTAGCCAATTAGGCTGTGCATAAAACATATATCCCAAGGCTAATAGGATAGGAATGATTGCATAGTGTTTCCATCTAGGTTTAGAGATTTGTATAGGTTTTGTGATAGGCCATTGCTTCACATCTTGGCAGGCAATCCAAGTACTATTAGGAGCTAATTCAGTATACTCTTTAGCCTTTTCTTGCGTAGTGTTGCTCAGTATGACTCTATCGCTATAGCGAATTTGTGAAAGGGGAATTTCCCCTAAATACGGTAATTGTGACTTCACCCATTCTGGATGGGTCACATAATAAATATGTTTAATGTTTAACAGATCTCCTAAGGGAGAGTGTAGAAAAAGTTCTTCAAAACTTTCTAAGGAGCCCATGCCATTCCATTCGATCCAAAGTTCACGATACTGACGATCTTGTAATACTTGCTGACAAGCAGAGATAGTATTCTTGGGATCATCGTCGATGGAGAAAGTATGCACTCTTTCGTTGGAAAGAGCAGGACTTTGTAAGCCCTGCTCAAACTGAAAGAGAAGAACATTTGAAATTTTATGACTTTCAATACCAGCAGTGATGGCGCTTGTCTTACCTGAACTAAGAAAGCCCATCACTACATAGGTGGGGATAGTTTTCATAGGTGTTACATTGTTCCATTAATAAAAGACTGCAACGCATCATTGTTCAAAGAAGGACCAATGATGGTTAAATATGAATCATGTAATGTGGTAGGAGTAATCTCTAAACCAGTTCCATTGTATTGTACCAAAGCTTGCCCACCTGTGGAAAGAGGGATACATCCTTTCAAGCGTAAGATATGACCAATTGTATTCGTTTCGATGAGGGCTTTCAAATGAACTTGCCATTCATCGATGGTGCGAGGTAAGGTGCATTCTATAGTACATGTTAAGAAAGCATCTTTGGCCTGTGCGTGATGAGCAATGTGGTCATGGTGAGGAATCTCAGGGTGATTCCGAGCTGTATGATGACCTTTGTGATTTTCAATATTCTTGCTAGCTGATAAAGAGGAGATAGCTTGTTCTCGCGGGTACATGGAAATATATTTTGCAAGTTGAATCTCTTTCCATGGCACGATATAGATAGGTGCTGATGGATTTAGATGACGAATAATTTCCAAGGTTTTTTGTAACAGGTCCTCATCCTCTTGATGGCTAATAAAGACTTGGCTAGAGTAAGCAATTTGATCTTTAAAGAAGACTCCAAAGTTTTTATAATACATAGGGGCTCGCATGGCATCCACAATGGATACACAACCAGTGAGTTCAATGCGTTTAGCAATGGATGAATCCTTACAAATGGCGAGAATGTCCGATAATTGGCTAACCCCAGATGGTTCAATAATAATATAATCCACATCTTGAGTGTCTAAAATATCTACTAAAGCTCTACGGAAATCTCCTGCTAAACTACAACAAATGCAACCAGATGTAAGTTCACGAACGGTATATCCTTTTTCTCGAAGAATGGCTCCATCTAAGTTCACTTGGCCAAAATCATTCTCTAATACTAAAATTCTTGTTGGATCTGGCAATTCTTGTATGAGTTGTTGAATAAATGTTGTCTTTCCAGCACCTAAAAAGCCAGATACGATATACACTTTTACCTTATGGGAACATAGATTTTGTTTTGCTCGGGTAAAAGCACGACTGATTAGATTCATCATACATCTCACCTCCAATGTGTATAATGGTATATATAATAAAAGTTCTTGCATAGATAGTATACTCTCTTTTAGTAAGCTATGCATGAATGATTGAGCATTTCATTCTGTATAACTTATGGTTGTTATCAAAATTTAAAATAAATGATAAAAAATCGAAAAAAATAGAAAAAGAAGATTGATTTATTTCGATTTGTCTGATATAATGAACTCAAGATATGAGAACATATCGATTTTAATTTAATTTATATAAGTATATATGAGGTATAAAAAGATGAATCAAAAAGTAGCACAAGCTCTTAACGAACAAGTAATTTTCGAATTTAATGCAGCATCCACATATTTAGCACTTTCCTTAGCTATGGCTGATGCAAACTTCAAAGGTTTCTCTGCATGGTTACGTGCACAATACCAAGAAGAATTAACTCACGCTTTCAAATTTATTGATTACTTACAAAGCAATAATGAAAAAGTAACATTAGGTGATGTAAAAAATACAGCATCTACTTTGACTAATCCTTTAGATGTAGCAAAAGCTGTATTATCTCATGAGCAAATGATTACTGGAAAAATCCACAACTTATATGCTTTAGCATTAGAAGAAAAAGATTATGCAACAGTATCTTTCTTGAATTGGTTCGTAGAAGAACAAGTAGAAGAAGAAGCTAATGCAACTGACTTAGTAGATCAATTTACATTTGCACAAGATAGCCGTTCTGCCCAATTATTCTTGGACTCCAAATTAGGTAGCCGTCAATAATTGATACACTCACTCTTACAGTAAAGTAAGAATTTTATATCAAGTTAAAGAAACCTAACCATATAAAACATAAAACACACAAAACCTAACACAAATATAAAATACACAAAACAAAAACCTAACACAAGAAGTATAACTAGATATAAGGTTGATATTTGTAAGAGTGATATTGTTTGCTGACATAAAAAAAGGTAGCTTTTCCAATGGAAGGGCTACCTTTTTCTGTGTTAATGTATCGTGAGATGACGCATGGTACATAGCATTTAGTTTTATTTTTTTAACTAAATAGTCAAAAAGTCAAAAAAATATTTGACAAAGGTCAAAAAGTCAGATATACTCTAACCATAGAAAAGAGCAAAAAGTCAAAAATAGATGTTCTGTGTATATAATGACTGATGATGTGTATGTACAGGATTGCATTATAGTAGATAGTACATCATAAATAGAAGAAATGAGGTTATATTATGAGCATTTTAGCAGATAAGATTGAACAGTTTATACTGACGAAATTATTGGATGAACAGGAAGGTATTACGCTGAGAAGAAATGAACTCGCAGAGGCTTTGGATTGTGCTCCTTCGCAAATTAGCTATGTGTTGAGTACACGATTTTCTAATGATAGAGGATTCATTGTTCAATCCAGACGAGGACTAGGTGGATCTATCACGATTACTAGAGTTATGGAGCCAGTGAGAAGGCGAGTTCTAATTCCCTTAGAACAAACTTCAAAATGTAATGAAGAAGAATCCGTCATTACAATTGGTCACATTGATCAGGTACTGTTTCAACATATGCAAGAAGCGCGCATTACAAAGCGTGAAGCAGCTATGTTGCATGAAGCGTTTGTTAGAATTTTACAAGATGTTCCAGTAGAACGTAGAAAGGAAGCAGCAGAGCGTTTTTATCAAGCTATTATGAATATCGTAAATGAGGAGGTGTAGGCTATGAAATGCGATTCTTGCGGGAAAGAAAATGCTAATGTTCATATGACATCGATTGTGAATGGAGTGAAAGCGGAGCATCATTATTGCCAACAATGTGCGAATCAAAAAGAGCAGGGAACGGGCGCTATGTTTTCCTCTATGTTTGATGATACCTTTTTTAATAATCAGTTTTTTGCCAATGTGATGTATCCTCAAAGTACGCTAGGTAACAGTAAATTGAGTGCTTGCCCACAATGTGGAATGACTATATCGGCATTTAATCATCAAGGTCGCTTAGGTTGTGATAAGTGCTATGAGGCCTTTCTGGCACATTTGGTTCCCTTAATTAAGCGCATTCAAGGGTCTACTTCTTACGAAGGGCGCATCCCTCAACGAGGGGCCGCAGACTTGAAAGTAGAACAAACTATTAAGCAACTACGAAATGAGCTGATTCAGGCGGTGAAGGAAGAGCAATTTGAAAGAGCTGCACAAATTCGTGATGAAATTAAGTCTTTGGAACAGTCTAAAGTATCAAATTAAGGAGGGTCTATGTTACATACTATTTTAGATGAGGCGTTGTCGCCTTGGATGAAAGAAACAGGTTTAGACCATCGTATTGTGTTATCTAGTCGTATTCGATTAGCAAGAAATTTCAAAGGGATACCGTTTACGAATCGAGGAGTTATCAACGATTTAACTAAGGTTGATGGGTATATGCGGTCTATGATTACCCCCTTGCAAACAGCTTATGGTAAAAGCTTTTCAAAAATTAACTTAGAATCTTTAACTCCTATTGAACGAGATGTGTTAGTAGAAAAGCATTTAATTTCTCCAAATTTAGCTAATCAAATCCAAGAACGTAGTGTTATTATTTCTGAAGATTCTCGTATTTCTATTATGGTGAATGAAGAAGATCATTTGCGGATTCAGTCGATGGAATTGGGATTGCAACTAGAAAAAGCCTATGAACGAGCTATAGCTGTAGATGACGCCATTGAAAGTAAATACGATTATGCGTTTTCAAAAGAGTTTGGGTACTTAACAGCTTGTCCTACCAATGTAGGAACGGGGATGAGAGCGTCCGTGATGGTCCATGTACCAGCGTTGTCGATGACGGGCAAATTACAGCGGATTATTCGTAGTATTATCCGTATGGGGTATTCTGTACGAGGCCTCTATGGTGAAGGCTCTGAGGGCTTAGGCCATGTATATCAAATCTCTAATCAGCAAACCATGGGAATTAGTGAACAAGCAACAATTGAACAGCTTTCACAGATTGTACAAGGCGTTGTAAAAGAAGAAGAAAAAGCTAGATCTGAATTATGGGCAACTGATAAAGAAGGCGTAGAAGATACAGTGTGGAGGTCTTATGGTATCTTGACCCATGCTCGCCGTATTTCAGGAGAAGAAGCCTTGTCGTTACTGAGCGATGTGCAGTTAGGCATAGATATGAAATTAATAAATGTTACCATGAACTTTCATGAAATGCTAGTCATTACAAGACCGAATTTCCTATCCAAATTGGTTGGGAAAGAGTCGATGGGTACGCAGGAACGTGACAGTCAACGAGCACAAGTAATACGAGATACCTTATTACGAGGTGTAAAAGGAGGAACAAAATGATAGAAAGATATACAGAAGGGGCAAAACGAGCATTAGCGATTGCCCAAGAAAAAGCGATTGAATTTAAACATAATTATGTGGGAACTGAGCATTTGTTGTTAGGTCTTGTAGAAGAAGAAAAATCAGTGTCTGCCCGCGCATTGGCAACGCTAGGAGTGCAAGGGAAATCTTTGGAGCAAGAAGTGATTAGCGCAGTTGGTAAAGGTACGCATAGTGGTGGGCAATTGCAAATGACACCGCGTACGAAACATGTGTTGGACTTAGCGCAACAAGCGGCTAATAGTCGTGGTCATAACTACATCGGTACAGAGCACATTTTATTGGGCCTATTGTACGATGGTGGTGGCGTAGCCATGCAATTATTGGCATCGAAAGGAATTCGTCCAGAAGATGTAGTAGAAAAAGTAAATGCGATTGTAGGGGGTGAAGAACAAAGTTCTAATCCAACACAAGGTACAGCTAGTGATTTAGGTGAAATTTCCGATTATGCTACAGATCTTAATGAAAGTGCAAAACAAGGTAAAATTGATCCTGTCATTGGTCGTGATACAGAAATTCAACGGGTAATTCAGATTTTAAGTCGTCGTACAAAAAATAATCCAGTCCTTATAGGGGAGCCTGGGGTTGGTAAAACAGCTATTGCAGAGGGCTTAGCACAACGTATTGTCAGTGGTGATGTACCGGATGTATTACGAGATAAGCGCATTATTTCGGTAAGCTTGAGCTCTATGTTAGCAGGAGCAAAATATCGCGGTGAATTTGAAGAGCGCTTGAAAAAAGTAATGGATGAAGTGCAAGCACATGATGATATGATTGTATTTATTGATGAAATTCATACATTGATTGGAGCTGGTGCTACAGAAGGAGCCATGGATGCAGCTAATATTCTAAAACCAGCTTTAGCTCGTGGTAATTTCCAAGTAATTGGGGCCACTACATTAGATGAATATAAGAAACATATTGAAAAGGATGCTGCTTTAGAACGCCGTTTCCAACCAGTACAAGTGGGAGAACCGAGCGAAGAAGATGCTGTATCTATTTTGAAGGGCTTACGTGATCGCTATGAAGCATTCCACAAGGTACAAATTACAGATGAAGCCTTGGCAGCGGCTGTACACTTATCAAGTCGTTATATTGCAGATCGGTTCTTGCCAGATAAAGCAATCGATGTAATGGATGAAGCAGCATCTAAAGTACGTATGGCTGTATTTACGGCAACTCCAGATGTGAAAGCATTAGAAGATGAGTTAGTACAAGTACAAAAAGAAAAAGAGGCAGCAGTAACAGCCCAAGACTTTGAACGAGCAGCCACACTTCGTGATAAAGAAAAAGAATTAGAGTCTGACATTGCATCAAAACAAGAAGATAGCAAAAAAGATAGCGAAGCCAAGTTAGTGGTTACAGAATCTGAAATTGCTGCAGTAGTGTCTGAGTGGAGTGGAATTCCTGTTTCCCGTGTGGCAGAGGAAGAATCAGAACGATTATTACGCTTGGAAGAAGAATTACATCAACGTGTGATTGGTCAAGATGAAGCCGTGGTAGCTGTATCAAAAGCAGTTCGTCGTGCTAGAGCGGGATTAAAAGATCCTAAACGCCCTATTGGATCCTTCTTATTCTTAGGTCCTACTGGAGTTGGTAAAACAGAACTAGCTAGATCCTTGGCATCTAATTTATTTGGTGATGAAAATGCTATGATTCGCATCGACATGTCAGAGTATATGGAAAAACATGCGGTGAGCCGTTTAGTGGGAGCGCCTCCGGGCTATGTTGGATATGATGAAGGTGGTCAATTAACTGAGGCTGTTCGTCGCCGCCCATATAGCGTAGTTCTCTTCGATGAAGTAGAAAAAGCGCATCCAGATTTCTTTAATATGTTATTGCAAGTGTTGGATGATGGACGATTAACAGATAACCAAGGTCGTACTGTTGATTTCAGAAATACAGTCATCATTATGACAAGTAACTTAGGAGCGAAATATCTCAAAGAAGATGCGGCAGCTATGGGATTCTTAGCGGCTAAAGGAGAACATGAAAGTGGAAAAGATAAAGAGTCTATGAAAAAAGATGTGCTCCAAGCTGTGAAATCTCACTTCCGCCCAGAGTTTTTAAATCGTATTGATGAAATGATTGTATTCCATGCATTAGAAACAGAGCAATTACAAAAAATTGTTCGTATCCTATTGCAATCGGTGACAACACGATTACATGAACAAGGTATGGAACTAGAAGTATCCGATGAAGCTATGGAAAAAATTGTAGCAGAAGGAACTGACTTTGCTATGGGTGCAAGACCATTGAAACGAGCTATCCAACGGTTAGTAGAAGACCCAATTTCTGATGCTATCTTAGAAGGAAAAGCAGGAGAAGGTAAAACAATTCATGTAGTAGTAGAACATGATGACATTGCGATTACCGTGAAGTAATATACAAGGAGAGCTATACTTAGTTGTTAAGTAGACAATTAGGTATAGCTCTTTTATGTTCGACTTTAGTATACTACGTCAGGTATTAGATATAGAAATGAGAAGGCTATATTGGAGTAGTGTAATCTATTAGTGTGAGAAGAGATTGGTTGATGACTTATATTTATTTTACAGAACTCTATTTTTTTTATACACTATAGATTAGGTATGTTCTTAATTTAAGTATGAGGTATAACATGAAAGAGATTATATTAGTTACATCTTTTGGATCCACTGTAGATAGTGCGAGAGAAAATCAAATTATTCCAGTAGTGGATGCTATTCGCAAGGCGAATCCAAATCATGAAGTTCGAGTGGCTTTCACATCGCGTATTGTTATTAAACGTTTGAAAGATAGAAATGTTGTATTCCAAAATGAAATTGAAGCTATGGAATCGATTGTGGCAGAAGGGTATGAACGTATTATTGTACAGCCTACACATTTAGTAGGTGGTGCAGAGTTCGATAAACTTCGCAAGAATATTATGGCTTTTAATGGACAGGGATCTGTACAAGAAATCGTATTTGGTAGACCTCTTTTATATTTTATGGGACAAGAGGAGGAAGTGCCAGACGATTATCAAATTTTAATTGATTGTTTTATTAAGTCATTAAATGTTCCTGCAACAGAAGATTTACTTTTAGTAGGTCATGGTGGATTTAATGTAGGGAACGCTTCTTATGCAGTGCTACAATTGAAACTACAACATGAATGCTTACATAATACATCGATTGCTACATTGGAAAATTTCCCAACCCCTAAAGATATCTTAAAGCAATGGGAACAAGAAGACCAGGAATGTAAGAAAGTACATTTACATCCTTTGTTATTAGTCTGTGGCGACCATGCGTTGAATGATTTATTCGGAGAGGAAGAAGATAGTTTGCTTTCTGAGTTAAGTGCCAAAGGTTATGAAGTTGTACCATATAAAAGTGGTCTAGGTGAATATGCAGAGATTCAAGATATTTATGTGGACCATTTGGCAGATGCTATGCAAGGGTTATATCAAAAAAGATTATAATGTTATGATTCATATTAATTTGATGGTTAAGGGATTTTCCAGTAGTGTATAGAAGTGTATTTTATGTACATTCATGGGTAATCATGATATACTAAACAAGTTATAGTAGATTAGAAGTAGTAAATCTTACTAGTTCCATGTTGATAGATAAAAGAGGTGTCCTTATGAAGGGTAAATTATATGGTATTGGTGTAGGTCCAGGAGACTCTGAGTTAATGACGGTGAAAGCTGCTCGTATTGTTGGGGAAGCAGATGTCATCATCACACCGAAAACAGAAAAGAAAGATGGATCGGTTGCATTGCATATCGCGGAACCATATATTCAAGAGCATACAGAAATTGTACCTGTTGTATTTCCAATGGTATTGGATGATAATGAACAATCTAAAGGCTGGGAAGAAGCACGTAAAATCATTACTGGATTACTAGAAGAAGGTAAAAACGTTGTATTTTTAACATTGGGAGATCCTATGTTCTACAGTACATATATGTATGTGTATCGTTTGGTAGAATCTGCTGGCTTTGAGATTGAAACAATTCCTGGCGTTACGGCATTCTGTGCTATTGGATCCCACTTGGGGTACCCAATTGTAGAAAAAGAAGAAGTGTTAGCGATTATTCCAGCTACAGCACCAAAAGAAAAAATTGACGCTGTACTTGCCGTAGCTGATGATGCGGTTATTATGAAAGTGTATAGAAACTTTGCAGAAGTACAAGAAACACTTCGTAAACATGATATGGCAGATGAAGCTGTGATGATTTCTCGTGTTGGACTGCCAGAGGAAGAAGTCTATCGCAATGTAGATGCTTTGCCATCTGATACAAAACTAAATTATTTATCTACAATTTTGGCGAAGCGTAAAGATCGCTAAGAGGTATGTTATGAACACTGTACAACGACCAAGAATTGTCATAGCAGGCACCAACTCAGGTGTCGGCAAAACAACTATTGTAGCAGGGCTTTTGGCAGCTTTGACAGAGCAGGGCAAAGCAGTACAGGCATTTAAAGTAGGCCCGGATTATATTGATCCGGGCTTTCATAAAATTGCTAGCCAACGAGAATGTTATAACTTAGATACCTGGCTTGTGCCACCACATAAATTAATACCTTTTTTTGCAGGACAAGCAGAAACGGCAGATATTTCCATTATAGAAGGCGTAATGGGGCTTTATGATGGGGGACGTGAAGGCGTTAGTTCCACTGCGCAAGTTGCGAAGGATTTAAAAGCTCCAGTGGTGTTGGTGATTGACTGTAAGGCTATGGGAGAAAGTGCGGCAGCCATTGCTAAAGGCTTTCGGGATTATGATCCGGATGTACAATTTGGTGGAGTTATTTTAAATCGATTAGGATCAGATAATCATGAACATATGATACGGACGGCGATGAAAAAATTAGGGGTTCCTGTACTAGGCGCCATTCGTCGTGATGAACGCATGCAATCACCAGAACGCCACTTAGGATTGACACCAGTGACAGAAATTGATCCCACAGAGGCGATTACTACCATTCGAGAAGCTGTGAAAGTCATGGTGAATTTGGAAGCCTTAGTAGAGTTAGCTCAAAGTGCGGCAGACTTATCTGTGGAAACTGTGGAGGTAGTAGAGACCATAGAGAAACGTGCGCGCATCGGTATTGCCATGGACGAAGCATTTTCTTTCTACTATCCAGCTAGTTTATCTGCGTTAGAAGCTGAAGGAGCTGAGTTACATTACTTTAGCCCTCTACGAGATCAAGCATTGCCAGATGTGGATGGAGTCTTTTTTGGTGGAGGCTTCCCAGAAATGTTTTTGTCTCAACTGGGAATGAATGAATCTATGAAGGATAGTATTCGTAAAGCTAGTGAGAAAGGTATGCCAATCTATGCCGAATGTGGTGGTCTCATGTATATGACGGAATCGGTAACAGATTTTGAAGGAGCTACGCACCCGATGGTAGGTATTGTGCCAGCAACTTGTGAAATGCAACAAAGTTTACAACGTGTGGGATATGTGAGTGCTACTATGCTAGAGCCTAATATTCTGGGGTCGGTAAAGAATTCGTTGCGTGGACACGAATTTCATTTTTCTACCATGACACCGACGCAGAGCCCATTTCCGTGGGCCTTTGAGTTAGTAGGTGGGCGTAAACCTAAAGCATATCAGGGTGGGTATGCGTATAAAAATATTTTAGCCTCTTATTTGCATATTAACTTCTCTGGTAGTGAAGAGGCTGCCAAAAGATTTGTAGACTCCTGTGAGGCTTATGGTCAACGTAAATAGCGAAGATAGCAAAGAGTGATGTAAAAATGTAATCGAATTTTGCGTTTTAGGTATAGTGTAAAAAGTGAAAAATAATTGACATTTTTTCAGACTCTGTGTATACTAATATCGTTGACAAGCCGGAGTGGCGGAATGGCAGACGCACTTGACTCAAAATCAAGCGGGTAACACCGTGTGGGTTCAAGTCCCACCTCCGGCACCAACGATTAGCAGATACTGTGTAAATAGTATCTGCTTTTTTGTTGCCCGAGTATATAGCAGATTTGTTTTTATTATAGATTGATTCTGTATTAATCGATTAAGAGAGATAAGAAAACTATAATCTTGTCTACATGTATGATATGAGAATAGCTGATAGTATAAGTTATTATGATTAATAAATATAGCTTTCATCATGAAAAGTAATTGACGATTTGTGAAAAATTATATATGATAAAAAAGAAAATACTATGATAATAAATCCCAAAATGCAATGTAAGTCATGTATATCGCTCAAAGGTCTAGTTGGAGTGATAAACTATATTGATATATAATATGTAAGAAAGGAGGTACCCTAGGTCGGGTGAGTGTGTAGAACTATGTAGAGCTATGTATAACAGCGTATGAAAGAAATAGAAAATCAATCGAGGAGAGAGCTATGAATGAATACGAATATACATTAGATAAAACTGGATTTTACAAAATTCTTTTTAGTACCTCTATAGAGGTAGCTAAACAACAATTACAGACCGCGCTAACACCTAAAAAGTTAGATGGGGCTGTAGATTATATGTGTATGCTTTGTACCTGTATGAATTTAGCTATTGTTGAAAATCAGTTGGAATGTGCTAATTTTAATGATGGAATTGTAGAAGAATATGTAAGTTTGGTAGATGTTATTATCTGCAATGAAGGAACCATTAATTATGTGAAAGCTGTAAAGATTGATGAGTTATATTGGAAGTCTGCAGATTTAGTTCGTTATTTACTGCAAGGAAAATCTTTGAAAGAGCAGTTACTTGAGTTGCAACGTTCGTATCAGTGTTGGAGTATGAAACAGCGTATGCAAGAGGCACAGAAACCTTTATTACATTAATGAATATAGAATATGGATACTAGGAAGTTATAAAAGAGGATGACTTCCTAGTATTTATTTTATGAGTATTCCATGAAAATGGCTTAAAAAAAGCACTTCTTTTTGACTATTACTTGCTAGTAGGCTATAATAATTTAGATACATAGTCTTTAATTGAAACTTTCCACATATAAGGAGTTGAGATAGTTGTTAGGTTTTATACAAAAACTATTAGGCAATAAAAATGCAAAAGAAATTAAACGGATTCGATCTATTGTTGAAGAGATTAATGGATTGGAACCAGAATTGTTATCCTTGAGTGATACTTCTTTGCGCGCAAAGACAGAGGAGTTCAAATCAAGATTGGCTAATGGTGAAACATTAGATGATATTTTACCAGAAGCATTTGCTGTGGTTCGTGAAGCATCCAAGCGTGTATTGGGTATGCGTCACTTTGACGTGCAAATGATTGGTGGTATTGTATTGCATCGTGGTAATATTGCAGAGATGCGTACTGGTGAAGGTAAAACATTGGTAGCTACATTACCAGTATATTTAAATGCTCTATCTGGTAAAGGTGTGCACGTGGTAACAGTGAACGATTACTTGGCGAAACGTGATAGCGAATGGATGGGACGTTTATACAACTTCCTTGGTTTATCTACGGGCTTAATCGTAGCCGGTTTAGATTATGACCAACGGAAACAATCCTATGGTGCAGATATTACCTATGGTACGAATAATGAGTTTGGCTTTGACTATTTGCGTGATAATATGGTTGTCCATGCGGATCAAATGGTACAACGTCCGTTGAACTATGCCATCGTCGATGAAGTGGACTCCATTTTAATTGACGAAGCACGTACACCGCTCATTATTTCTGGCCCAGGGGAACGATCTACAGAACGCTATTATGAATTAGCGAAAGTAGTACCACACCTAGTGAAAGATGAAGATTACACCATCGATGAAAAACAAAAAACCATAGCTCCTACAGAAGAAGGGATTGCAAAGGTTGAAAAAATGTTGCAAATCGAAAACTTGTATGATTCCTCTAACTTAGAATTGAATCATTTGTTAAGCGCCTCTCTTCGTGCGTACGCTATGATGGAACGTGACAAAGATTACGTCGTGAAAGATGGCGAAGTGGTTATCGTTGACGAATTTACTGGTCGTTTAATGTTTGGTCGTCGTTATTCCGATGGTCTACACCAAGCCATTGAGGCGAAAGAAGGCCTACGTGTAGAACGTGAAAGCCAAACATTGGCATCTATCACATTCCAGAACTATTTCCGTATGTACGAAAAATTGTCTGGCATGACGGGTACAGCGAAAACAGAAGAACAAGAATTTAACAACATTTACGGTTTAGAAGTATACGAAATTCCACCAAATAAAGTATTGGCACGTGTGGATATGCCAGATTTAATCTTTAAAACAAAAGATGCTAAATATCGTGCCGTTGTTCGCGATGTGGTAGAACGTCATAAAACAGGGCAACCAATTCTTGTGGGTACTACCTCCATTACGCAATCTGAAATGCTTAGTGATATGTTGACAAAAGCAAGCGTACCTCACAATGTACTGAATGCGAAACATCATGAGCAAGAAGCAGAAATTGTTGCGAATGCAGGTCAGCGTGGCATGGTAACAATTGCCACGAATATGGCAGGCCGTGGTACCGATATTTCCTTGGGGGAAGGCGTAGCTGAATTAGGCGGTTTGCACATTTTAGGTACTGAGCGACATGAAAGCCGTCGTATCGATAATCAATTGCGCGGTCGTTCTGGCCGTCAAGGGGACAATGGTTCCTCTCAATTCTTCCTATCCTTAGAAGATGATTTAATGCGTATTTTTGGCGCAGATAATATTGCTGGCATGATGGATAAACTAGGAATGGAAGAAGATGAGCCAATTGAGCATTCTTTAATTACAAAATCCATCGAACGAGCACAGAAAAAAGTAGAAAATCATAACTTTAATATTCGTAAGTATATCTTGGAATACGATGATGTTATGAATCAACAACGGGAAGTATTATACGGACAACGTCGTTTGATCTTGAATAACCAATCCTTGCGTGAAACCATTTTGCATATGGTTGACAATTTAATTATCAACTCTATGAATCAATATGCAGATGAAAAACTATATCCAGAAGAATGGAACTATGAAGGATTACTAAAACATTTAGAAATTTACTTCTTAGAACCAGGTATGTTAACAGTGGAGCAAATGGAAGAATATGGTCGTGCAGAATTGCAAGAGCATTTAATCGACATTGCACACAAAGAGTATGAAAAACGTGAATCCTTATTTGGGGAAACCAATATGCGTGAGCTTGAAAAAGCTATTATGCTTAAAGTGGTGGACAGCAAATGGATGGAACATTTGGATGCCATGGATATGTTAAAAGAAGGGATTGGCCTACGTGCATATGGACAAAAAAATCCATTAGTAGAATACAAATTCGAGGCCTATGACATGTTCGAAAGTATGAAAGAAGCTATTACGGATGAAACTATTATGTATTTATACCGTATCCAAATTAATGTGGAAACAATAGCAGAAGAAGAACCGGTTGATCATCTAGCTGATGCTAAGACCCACCATGAAGACGTGTTGGAACCACAAAACGTAGACTAGACTTTCATGGCCACGCAGCGAGGTGATACATCTCCTGTGCGGCCATTTGTTGTATAGAATGAAAGAAAGAGGTGAATAAATTGTTAGAAGACTTAAAAGGTCCTATCGACAATTTAGAGGAGCGTATTTTTGGAATGAGGGATTCACTTTAACATCGCTCAAAAAGAAGAACGCATATTAACGTTGGATATAAAAATGAGTGATCCTGATTTTTGGAATGATCCAGATTCGGCGCGTGACATTTCCCAAGAGGCGACACAATTAAAAGATGCTGTAGAAGGATATAAAAAGCTGGTCACAGACATCGAAGAAGCAAAACTCATGCTAGAGATGGCCATCGATGAAGAAGATGTATCTATGGAAGGAGAACTGACTGCTATGGTAGAGCAGTTGACCCACGAAGTAGAGCATCGTGAAGTATTGCTATTATTAAGTGGTGAATACGATAAGAATAATGCCATCCTTACCTTCCATGCCGGTGCTGGTGGTACAGAGGCACAAGATTGGTGCTCTATGCTCATTCGCATGTACTTGCGTTGGGCAGAAAAACAAGGGTATAGCATTTCTCTCATGGATGAACAAGTAGGAGATGAAGCGGGTATTAAAAGTGCGACGTTCCTCATAAAAGGGGAAAATGCCTTTGGCTATATGAAATCTGAAAAAGGTGTACATCGGTTAGTTCGTATTTCTCCTTTTGATTCTGCCGCACGCCGTCATACCTCATTCTGTGCTGTTGACGTGATGCCTGAAATTGATGAGACCGTAGAAATTAATTTAGATATGAAAGATGTACAAGTGGATACGTATCGTGCCAGTGGTGCTGGTGGACAGCACATCAACAAAACAGACTCTGCCGTACGTATGACACATACTCCGACGGGGATTGTCGTACAGTGTCAAAGTGAGCGCTCACAAATTCAAAATAGAGAACAATGTTTAAAACTATTGCGTGCTAAATTATTTGAATTAGAGTTAGAAAAGCAAGCTGAATTAAAGGAACAATTGGGTGGTACTTACCAAGCCATTGAATGGGGAAGCCAAATTCGATCCTACGTATTCCATCCGTACAATATGGTTAAAGATCATCGTACTAGCGTGGAAACAGGTAATGTACAAGCTGTCATGGACGGTAATTTAGATCAATTTATGGAAGGTTTCTTGAAGAAAGAAGCGAATTTAACAATATAATGGAGTGGCAGTGAGAAATTTCTTTTTAAAAACAATACTATTCGTCTTGATACTAGGTGGTATCGTTATAGGAGGCTCATCCTTTTTATTGCCTACCCTTGTGAGTCATGAAGTGGAATCAAGATTAGAAGGAACTTTACATCCTGATGAACAATCTATGCGTATTGAATCCTCTCCTGGATTTAAATTGGCATTAGGCGAGATTGACTCCTTTCGCGGTAATTTAGAAGGCATTACTTTAGGTAAGTTAAAAGTACAACGTTTGACATTTGATCTACGTCAAATTCAAATTGAGCCTAAAGAATTATTTTTTGACCAACAATTACGTTTTACGAGTTTCGGACAAGGTCACATTGAAGGTGTTATCCATCAAGATGATTTGAAACGATATATTGAACAACATTTATCTAGTTCCAGTGCGAAGGGGTTATCTATTGAGACTGTGGAGATTTCTGATCGTGGCGTTGTCATGAATGGTCGTATCGACGTAGGAGGATTTCTTTCCGGTAAGGTAACTATCCAAGGTCATTTGGAAATTGAAGGGAATACATTACAATTCGCCACTGAAAAGTTATCCATTGGTGGAGCTAGTTTAAATCGCTTATCTAGTGGTGCGGTAAAAGCAATTCCTCTCTATGATTTTGGAAAATTTCCAATTCCAGTTCAATTGGATCGTGTAGAAACAGGGCGTGAAGAAATTCATGTATTTGTGCATCCTGTTGCACAATAGGAGGGCTTATGAAATTAAAGACAATATCTATTTACACATGGATTTTATTAGCCTTTCTAGGTGTAGGCATTGTGAGTGGACTCCTATTGGTGAAAGAACGTCATCATATTGAGGCGCAGCAGGAGCAGATTGAAAATATCATTGATTATGATGGGCTCCTTCGTGCCAATGCCTATGAGAAACGCTCTTTATCGGAGGCTGTAGCAGCGGCTAAAAAATCTGGCATTACAGCCTTAGCAATTTATGATAGAACACTGCAAAAAGAAAAAGATGCTGGTCATATTCATATGTATAGCTCCCATGACTTACAGCAGCTACAAGTGGAAGGTGCACAGCCAGGTATGACCTATGTAGGCGTGATTCCGGGTAAAGAAGCTTACTTTCAGGAGGTGCAAGAAGATTTAATACGCCGCCTAGGTAAGGATAAAGTCACAGCGTTGCAAACATCCTTGGGTCCTATGTTAGGATTAGCCTTACCAAGTGATTCGATGAAAGATATGAATTTGGGGATTTCCAAGTTACAAGCTCAAGAGGTGGTGAATCTCGGATTCCATGTCATTGTACGCCCAACAAACTATAAAGGTGTTACCGTGGACGATGTGGACCATGTGTTCCAACGAATTGAGGGAGTCCCTAATGTAACAGGGATGGTCTTTGTAGGGAAAGAGGCTTTAGGATATGCATTGCATGTGGATCGTACGTTAGAACAATTAGAAGCACGTAATATTCCTGTAGTTGGCATTGAAGCAGTGAACCAATTACAATATTTCCCACAAGCTGGATTTCTAGAAATGGCTAATGCCAATCACTATAAAGTAGGCAGATTGTATACTGTATCGAAAGAAGAGGTGCGCAAACTTACACCAGGCGAATTGGTACAATGGTTTTACATTAGTGATATTGAACGAAATATCCGCTACAATTTATTCCCATTATATGAACAAGGTGTAGATAATAGAACCGCCTTAGAAACGACATTATTTGTAGCGAAACAAGTGACAGATAAATTACAAGCTCGTGGCTTTACCACAGGGAAAGCCTCAGTCTATCCAGTATATACGCCGACCACTATGTTACGAGTGTTAACGATGACAGGTGTAATAAGCTTAGCGACACTTACATTAGGTCAGTTTATACGTATACGAAAGCCATATTTACTAGGCCTATTTGCTGTGGGGTCCATCTTTTCTATTGGCATATATGTGATGACTACAGGTACAAAAATTATGTCTGCTTGGGCATTGGTAGCCGCTATATCGGCACCAGTATTGGCGATGACGATGATTTTTGATTGTTGGTCGAAACGTAACCATGTGGGTTTGTCCCCTTGGAGAAGTACGGTAGAGTCTGTAGTATATCTGGTGGTGGTGGCTTTGATTGCTGCCGTTGGTGGTATTAGTATTGCTGCCATGTTAGGTAGTACACAGTTCTTTATGGAATTTGCTTTATTCCATGGCGTGAAATTAACCTTTGTGGCGCCAGTAGTATTGACGGCTATTGCCTATTTACAACGGTTTCCAATTTGGAAAGGCAGAACTATTTCTTCTGTGAAAGATGTGAAATCTTTCATTACAGAATTTGTACAAATAGATATTAAAGTATATAGCTTATTAATCCTAGGTGCTTTAACTGTGGTAGCCTATGTCTTTGTAGGACGTAGTGGTCATACGGCAGGCGTACCAGTACCGTCTTGGGAACTCGCTTTACGTAGATTTTTAGAAAACACCATGTACGCTCGCCCTCGTGAAAAAGAATTTTTAATCGGTCATCCAGCATTTATGCTGGCTGCCTATGCTGTGGGACGACGCATTCCAATGGTATTGCATTTTGCCTTATCCGTAGGGGCTGTCATTGGTATTGCCTCCATGGTAGAAACATTCTGTCACTTGCGTACGCCAGTGTATATGTCCATTGCTCGTGGTTACGATGGCTTGCTATTAGGTATCGTCATCGGTTTACTAGCGATTATAGCGGTACGATTCATCGGTTATGGCATTCGTTGGTTCCAAGGACGAGGTGAAAACCATGTGTAAGATACTCATTTCCGGTTATTATGGATTTGGTAATGCCGGAGATGAAGCGCTATTAAGTTCTATTTTGCAAGCATTACTGGAGAGAGAACCACAAGCTGAAATTACAGTCATCTCTGGGAATCCTGCGGAAACTACGAGCACCCACAAGGTGAAAGCCATTGGTCGATTTGATATGTGGAAGATATACCAAGCGATATATTCCTGCGATATGCTTATTAGTGGTGGCGGTAGTTTGTTGCAGGATGTAACAAGCGCGCGTAGTTTATATTACTATTTGAGTATTATCGCTTTAGCGAATACCTTGGGAAAACGAGTGATGATTTATGCCCAAGGTATTGGGCCTTTGCGTAAATCTTTGGCTCGGGCTACGGTGGGGTGTGTATTGAATCAAGTATCTATGATTACCGTACGAGATCACGCTTCAAAAGAGGAACTGCTTTCACTGGGGATTGATAATGCCCCAATTACAGTAACTGCTGATGCGGTGTTGGGCATGCATCCAGTAGATACTGCGGTGGGCCGTGATATATTGGCATCCTATGGAGTTGATTCTGACCGACCGATTGTGGGGGTGTCCGTACGTACTTGGAAAGATTGCATAGAGTATCAACGAACATTGGCAAAAGCTCTCGACCAGATTCAGACAGCAAAGGATGCACAGATCATATTCATTCCTATGCAACATAGGGAAGATACGCTGGAAGCAAAAACCATAGCTAAACAGATGAAATCAAAGTCCACGGTCCTAGCTGATTCATATAGCACTACTGAGTTATTGGCGCTTAGTGGTTCCGTGGATGTCATGATAGGTGTACGACTCCATGCATTAGTATTTAGTGCGTTAATGGAAACACCTTGCTTAGGGATCTCCTATGACCCTAAAATTTTAAACTTTCTTCATATGATTGGTGAAGATCCGATAGGTGATTTACATACATTGACAGTAGAACCTATTGTGGCACGTACAGTAGAAGTGTTGGAACAAAAGACTTTCACGGAAGCTGCGCTAGAAAACATTCATGAACTACGAAGAAATGCATTAGAGAATGCCCGCATTGCCATTGGCATGCTGCATGATAAATAATTTACCTTAGAATTGTGTATAACACGGGAGGGTATAGTATGTTAACACTTGAACAAAAACAATTGATACAAGAAAAAGCAAAAGCGATTCGTGTAAACATCGTGAAATCTGTAACATCAGCAAAATCTGGTCATCCAGGTGGATCTTTATCCATTGCTGATGTGATGAGCTTATTGTACTTTCAAGAAATGAATGTAAATCCAAATGAGCCGAAAGATCCAAACCGTGATCGTTTTGTCTTATCCAAAGGACATGCTGCACCAGCTCTGTATGCTACGTTAGCAGAAAAAGGATTCTTTCCAACAGAAGAACTACTAAACTTGCGTAAAATTGACCATATCTTACAAGGTCATCCAGACATGAAATATATTCCAGGTGTAGATATGTCTACTGGTTCCTTGGGACAAGGTATTTCTTCAGCATGTGGTATGGCATTGGCAGGTAAGATTGATGGAGCTTCTTACCGTGTATACTCTGTACTAGGTGACGGCGAATTAGAAGAAGGACAAGTATGGGAAGCTGCGATGTTTGCAGCACATTACAAATTGTCTAACTTGACAGCGTTTGTAGATTTTAATGGCTTGCAAATCGATGGTGACATCACAAAAGTTATGAGTCCATTACCAATTGATGAAAAATTTAAAGCTTTCGGGTGGCATGTAATCGTGGTGGATGGTCATAACTTAGATGCCTTACATGCAGCAGTAACAGAAGCAAAAGCGATGACAGACAAACCGACTATGGTGATTATGAATACTATCAAAGGTAAAGGTGTACATGCTATGGAAGGCCAAGCAGGCTGGCATGGGAAGGCGCCATCACAAGAAGAATGTGACAAATTTGTAGCGGAATTGTTGGAGGTGTAATCATGGGAAAAGCGACTCGTGAAGCATATGGTGCAGCCTTAGTTAAAGTGGGTGCCACTCATAAAGATGTTGTTGTATTAGATGCAGATTTATCCAAATCTACAAAAACTGATGAATTTAAAAAAGTATATCCTGAACGATTCTTTAATGTAGGGATTGCAGAGCAAAACTTAATTTCTGTAGGCGCTGGTTTGGCAGCAGCAGGCAAAGTACCATTTGTGTCTTCCTTTGCTATGTTTGCCACAGGTCGTGCCTTTGAACAAGTACGCAATGCTGTATGTTATCCAAAATTAAATGTGAAAGTATGTGCTACTCATGCGGGTATCACTGTTGGTGAAGACGGTGCTACACATCAAAGTTTAGAAGATATTTCTTGCATGCGTACATTACCTAATATGATGGTCGTAGTACCAGCCGACGCAGCAGAAACAGAAGCTGTCATCTCTTGGGCAGCAGAGTATCATGGTCCTGTGTATGTGAGGTTAGGCCGTGCCGGTGTAGAAGATGTGACACCAGAAGGTTACACATTTGTGCCAGGAAAATCTCAACAGTTACGTGATGGTAAGGATGCTACGATTATCGCTTGTGGCGCTTTAGTGGGACCTGCCGTAGAAGCAGCAGCTGCGTTAGATGTAGAAGGTATTTCTGTGCGTGTTATCAACATGGCCTCCATTAAACCTATCGATGCAGAGGCGATTGTGAAAGCAGCAAAAGAAACAGGTCTATTGATCACGGCTGAAGAGCATAACGTAATTGGTGGCTTAGGCAGTGCTGCGGCAGAAGTTGTAGTTAAAGAATGTCCAGTGCCTATGGAATTTGTAGGTGTAAAGGATACCTTTGGTGAATCTGGTACACCGAAAGAATTGATGGCAAAATATGGTCTAACAGCAGCTGATATTGTGGCAGCTACCAAACGAGGTATAGCGCGAAAATAGGAAGGGAATGATAGAATGATAGAATTTAGAAATGTCCATAAAGTATATGACAATGGGTCTGTTGCTTTAGAGGATGTGTCGATTCATATTGAAAAAGGAGAATTCGTATTAGTCTGTGGGCATTCTGGAGCAGGTAAATCAACATTTATTAAATTACTTTCACATGAAGTGACACCAGATTCTGGAACGGTTATTGTGAATGATGTTGATGTAACACGTATCAAATCTAGTAAAGTACCATACTTGCGTAGAAAGTTAGGTATTGTATTCCAAGATTTCCGATTATTACCATCAAAAACAGTCTTTGAAAATATTGCTTTCGCCTTGGAGGTTATCGAGGAAAAACCGAAAGTAATTAGAGAGAAAGTTTTAAATGTATTAGAATTGGTTGGGTTGAGCGATAAAGCCAATGATTTGCCACAAGATCTTAGTGGTGGGGAGCAACAAAGGGTAGCTATCGCTAGAGCCATTGTGAATAAACCATTGGTATTGATTGCGGATGAACCAACAGGTAATCTGGATCCTCAAACAAGCCGTGATATTTCGGACCTTTTCAAAGCCATCAATAACTCAGGTACAACTGTAGTGATGGTGACACATGATATGGATATGGTGTCTTATCTAAACAAGCGAGTGATTGCCTTAGAAGGCGGTCGTGTAGTAAGTGATCAAATGAGAGGGGCCGCATTCCATGAAAATTAGAACATTTAAGTATTATATAAAAGAAGCCATTCAATCCATGCGTCGTAATGGATTGATGTCCTTAGCTTCTATCTCCACAGTCACATTGTCTTTGTTTATCCTAGGTGTGTTTGCCTGTGGTGTTGTGAATCTTAATAATTTGGCATCTCATTTAGAAAGCCAAGTGCAGATCAGTATCTATTTGAAGGACAACTTAACTACGCCACAAGTGATGGAATTAGGCAAAAAGTTAAAAGCCTTGCCAGAGCTAAAAGATATTGAATTTGTCACAAAAGATGAAGCGATGAAACGCTTTAAAGAGCGTTTAGGAGAACAACAGCAGTTGGTAGAATCCTTAGATGGACATAATCCATTGCCGACGTCCTATGTGTTGACTTTCAATACACCAGACCAAGTAAAATCCACAGCGGAAATAGTATCTAAATACCCAGAGGTTGAAAGCGCTCACTATGGACAAGATGTGATTGAGCAAATTTTTGAAGTTACAAAAATTATCCGCATCGGTGGTATTGTACTCATCGCTTTTCTTGCAGGGGCAACGCTCTTTATTATTTCTAATACAATCCGTTTGACAGTATTTGCTCGTCGTAAAGAGATTGGTATTATGAAATATGTAGGTGCTACAAACTGGTTTATCCGTTGGCCTTTCGTATTGGAAGGTATGTTCTTAGGTGCTATAGGTGGTGCTATTGCAGGGGTTGCTACATGGCAATTCTACCGCTATATTACTATGGAAGTGATTTCAAACTTTGCTTTTATGCCATTGGTGCCAATGATGCCATTTATCTATCAATTGTCGGCTAGTTTAGTAGGTATAGGCATTGTAGTAGGTGCCATCGGTAGTACTATTTCGTTAAAACAATATATGAAAGTGTAGGAATGATGAAGAAAAAAACAGTAACACTAGTAGCTAGTTTACTATGCGGTTCTATCATGATGGCTACACCGTATTGGTATCAAGCACAAGATGAAGACTTAACGAATCAGTTGTCAAATATCCAACAACAAATGACAAATGAAGCGAATAAAAAGTCAGAAGCTGAAAAAACGATTGGTACCGTATATGAACAGTTACATGCTATACAACGTGATTTAGATACTGCTACAGCAGAATTAAAACAAGTGCAGGCAGAGCGGATTCAATTAGATAAAGATATTACAAAAACAGAAGCTGAATTGAAAGCAGCACAAGCCCGGTTGCAGTCTCGTGAAAAAGTATTCTATAAACGAGTACGAGATATCTATATCAATGGTCGTTTAAGCTACTTAGATGTTGTGGTGGGATCTAAAGATTTCAGCGATTTTGCAAACCGTATGGAAATGTTGAAACGCATTTTACAATCTGATATGGATTTAATCAACACCATTAAAATAGAGCGGGAGGAAATTGCTAGCAAAAAAGCTAAGTTAGAGGAAGATCGCGCTAAGGTATTGGAACTTGAAAAAGTAGCACAAGAAAAGCAAAACCTAATTAATCAGAAAAAAGCAGAACGTCAAGCTGTGTTAGAACGGGCTATGAATGACCGAGATACTGCGGAGCGTGCTTATAATGAGTTAATGGCATCTTCCGCAAGTATTACAGCGATGTTGCAACAACGTGCGGCAGAACGTGCAGCGGCTGCAGCAGCTGCTGCTAGCCAAGGTGGTAGCGGTGGTGGAGCTACATGGGTACAAGGTACAGGCCAATTAGCAGCACCAGTCGTGGCTCCTATCACATCTGATTTTGGTTGGCGTATTCACCCAATTTATGGCACACGTCGTCTTCATGCCGGCACTGACTTTGGGGTGGATGAAGGAACTCCGGTTCATGCAGCTGATGGTGGCGTTGTCGTAGAAGCTGGTTGGGTCAGTGGATACGGGTAAACCGTCCTCCTTTATGCCATACGGATACACTGTCATCATTGACCATGGAAATGGTATGTCTACCTTGTATGCCCATAATAGTGATGTAGCAGTAAGCCCTGGACAAACGGTATCAAAAGGTCAAGTAGTTTCCTACTCAGGTAATACGGGTGGTTCTACAGGTCCACACCTTCATTTTGAGGTGCGTATTAATGGGGAACCAACGGATCCGATGGGATACTTATAGAGGAGACTATGGAAGATAAAGGAAAACAATCTATCTGGCATAAAGCCAAGACCTACCTTTTAGGTGTAAGATATGAAGTCATTACAAAGGATGAGGCTGGTAATATAATAAGCGTAGAAGACAATCTTACACACGATAGTATTAAAGATCTCATCAAATATTATTTGTTAATTGCATTCACTTGGATGCTTACCTTTTTAATTGGATTAACTGCGTTCTTTTGGTTTATATCAGGGTCCCCTTTGGGAATTGCTAAATTTGGGTACGCCTACTTTATTACTACACAATGGGCCATGGATCCTCCAGCTAAAGAAGAACTTTTTGTGAATATGCTGAAAGGCTTAGCCAAAGGTACCCATGATAAACATACTGTCTATTTAGATAAGGATGACATGAAAGAGCTAGAAATGCACACGTCCTCTACCTATAGTGGGATTGGTCTATTATTAGATTTTTCCGATGGAAAAACTTTGAAAGTAGGTGCTACGATGGAAGGGCAACCGGCAGAAGCTGTAGGCCTTCAAAAAGGAGATCAAATCCTTGCTATTGATGGCACACCTGTGTCTGATATTGAAAAAGAAGACGTAGCGAATCGCATTCGAGGTGAAGAAGGGACTGTTGTAGTACTTCGTATCCTACGCAATGGGGAAGAACAAGAGCTATCTATTGAACGGAAAACGATTGTAATGCCTACTGTAAAAGGGCAAATGCTAACCGAAGATATTGGTTATATTCGTGTTACCCAATTTGCTGAAAAAACAGTAGATGAATTTACGAAAGCCTATGAGGACCTTCAAGCTAAAGGGATGAAACGGTTAGTCTTAGACTTACGTGATAATCCGGGCGGCTTAATTACGACGGCTCATGGTATTGGACAATATTTGGTGCCGAAAGGCCCGATTGTGACGGTACAAACGAGACGAGGGAAAACGACAGCCTATATGTCTAGAGGAGAGTATCCTCTTATCCCATTAGTTGTGTTGATTAATGGTAATTCTGCAAGTGCTTCAGAAATTATTGCTGGAGCTGTGCAAGATACAAAATCAGGTACCATTGTAGGTACAAAAAGTTATGGCAAGGGTACTGTGCAGAGCGTAGTACAAGGCCTTGACGGAGAAGGTTTAAAGATTACTATCGCTCGCTATCACACACCAAATGATAGAGTTATCGATGGTATTGGTATTGAACCAGATGAAGTTGTGGAGCCGTCCAAGACAAATCCTGAAGAGGATGTGCAAATGGAACGTGCTGTTGAAATTGTAAAAACTCTATGATATAGCGGCTTCGGCCGCTCTATCTATAGGGCTAGAGGAAAAAAATATGTTTATAGATCGTGCCCGTATATTAGTGAAAGCGGGAGATGGCGGTAACGGTATGAGTAGTTTCCGTCGAGAAAAATATGTGCCACAAGGGGGACCAAATGGTGGTGATGGCGGTAAAGGTGCTGACATCATTTTAAAAGCTGACAGAAATATCAATACACTGGTTGATTTTAGATATAAACGTCAATTTAAAGGCGATACTGGTGGAGCTGGACAAAGTGCCAACAAGCATGGTCGTGGTGCTGAAAATTTAATTGTTTCTGTTCCTTTGGGTACGACGGTAACAGACGAAGAATCTGGCAAATTAATGGCGGACTTAGTAGAAGATGGACAAACCTTCATGGTTGCCAAAGGTGGCCGAGGGGGGCGTGGTAATGCTCGCTTCCAAAACAGTGCCAACCGTGTACCAACATTTGCTGAAAAGGGAGAACCTGGTGAAGAACGTTGGTTGAATTTGGAATTAAAAGTATTGGCTGATGTGGGATTATTGGGTTATCCAAGCGTTGGTAAATCTTCTATCATTCGAAAAGTGTCTTCTGCTAAACCAGAAGTGGCGGCCTACCATTTTACTACATTAACACCAGTGTTAGGAGTAGTATCTGTGGCACCAGGTAAAAGCTTCGTTATGGCAGATATTCCAGGTTTGATTGAAGGGGCTAGCGAAGGTATTGGCTTAGGACATTCCTTCTTACGCCACGTAGAACGTAGTAATATTCTGTTACATGTTTTAGATGTATCAGGATTAGAAGGCCGTGACCCTGTTGAAGACTTTCATAAAATTAATGAAGAGTTAGCCAAATATAGTGAAAAACTAAGTAAGAAAAAACAGTTAATTGTATTGAATAAAACGGACTTGTTACAAGATGAAGAAACCTTGCCAAGAGTGACAAAATACTTTGTTGATCAAGACTATGAAGTATTTGCGGTAAATGCATTAACTGGAGAAGGTTTGTCATCATTGGTAGAACGTGCGTGGTATTATGTTGAAAATTACGTGCCAGAACCAGAAGTGGTGGATGACACTGTATACTATGAAGCAAAACCTGATACAGATTTCGTTATTACACGTGGCGATGATGCATCCTATATTATCAGTGGATCTCGTATTGAAAAATTGGTGGCTATGACAAATCTTGATGATGAACAAGCCTTGAGACGATTCCAAAAGATTTGGCGTTATATGGATTTAGATGCGGAATTGAAAAAACGTGGCATCCAAGATGGCGATGAAGTAGTCATCGGTGACCAACGATTCACTTTCCATGATTAGGAGATAGAATGACAGGTAAACAAAAACGATATTTACGTGCTTTAGCAAGCACTATGCCGGCAGTTGTGATGATTGGTAAAGGTGGATTGGAAGATCCTGTTATCGACAGTGCACGAGCTGCCATTACAAAACGTGAATTAATCAAAGTAAAGGTTCTAAACAACTGTTTGGAGGACCCAAAAGAAATTTTGCCTCATTTAGCAGATATGTTAGGAGCAGAATTAGTACAAATCATTGGACATAATGGTGTACTGTACAAAAAAGCAAAAGATCCAAAAATTGAGTTGCCAAGATAATCAATCCGTATGAGGTGAAGCGATGAGAGAAGAGTTACGACAGGCGAAACGAGTGATTGTTAAAGTAGGAACAAGTTCACTAACCCATGCAAATGGACGTATTAACATTGATAAAATGGAAGTGTTGGTCCGCCAAATTTGTAATTTAGCGAATGCAGGAAAAGAAATGATTTTAGTTTCTTCTGGGGCTACAGCCGCCGGTCTTCCCTCATTGGGGTTCACGTCAAGGCCGGATGACATTGCCTTAAAACAAGCGGCTGCCTCTGTGGGGCAAGGGATTTTATTGCACATGTATGAGAAGTTATTTGCTGAATATGGGCATACGGTGGGACAAATCCTCGTTACCCGAGAGGATACGGTGAAGCGTAGCCATTATCTTAATCTAAGAAATACGTTAACGGCTCTTATTGGTTTAGGAGTTATTCCTATTATCAATGAAAATGATGTAGTAGCTATCGATGAATTTAAAATTGGCGATAATGATACATTATCTGCTAATATTGCTAGCATTATTGATGCGGATGCATTGATTATCTTATCGGATATTGAAGGATTATATACGGCGAACCCTTCTACCGATCCGAATGCTACATTAATTCATGAAGTAGAAACTCTTACGCCGTACATTTATGAAATTTCCGGTGGTGCCGGATCTTCCTTAGGTACAGGCGGCATGTATACGAAAATTCAAGCGGCTCATATTGCAACGAATTCCGGGGTTCATATGGTTATCGCCTCTGGGGATCATCCAGATAGCATTAAAGCTATTATGAATGGTGAAGAACGAGGCACCCATTTCTGGCCACATCGAGATGTGCCACAAATCAAGAAACGTTGGATGGCATTTGGCACGCGTTTACAAGGTACCATTTATGTAGATAAAGGATGCCGTGATGCATTACTCACCAATGGATCCAGTATTTTACCAGTAGGCATTCTATCTGGTGAAGGGCAATTTGAAGAAGGGGATACGATTTCTATCGTTCATGATGGAGAGGAAATAGCTCGTGGTATTGTGAATTTTAATCTATCCGATTTGCTTAAGATTAAAGGCCATAAATCGCAGGATATCCCTAGTATTCTAGGTGTTCGTGATACCTATCATGTAGTGGTACATCGAGATAACTTAGTTGTCTTACGACAGGAGTAAATTATGAATCCATATACTGCATATTTTGAAAGTTTGGGCAAAGCAGCACGGTCAGCCTCTATGGCGGGACAAGTGCTGAGTACAGATGATAAAAATCGTATCTTGGAACAGATTGCTTGTGATTTAGAAACGGCAATCCCCACAATTTTGGAAGCGAATAGTATTGATTGTTCTCATGCCAAAGAGAATGGAGTTCCTTCTGTGATGATGGATCGTCTTCGATTGACGAAGGAACGTATTGAAGGTATTTGTGAAGGTGTTCGTCAGGTAGCTAACTTACGGGATCCTATTGGTACAGTGCTAGAAACTAGGACTTTAGAGAATGGTTTGCGTATTGAAAAGCGACAAATTCCTATTGGTGTGATCGGCATGATTTATGAAGCACGCCCAAATGTAACAGTGGATGCAGCAGCATTAGCTATTAAGACTGGGAATGCCATCATTCTTCGTGGAGGTAAAGAGGCATACCAAACAAATGAGGCGATGGTACAAATTATGCAAGGCTCCTTAGAGCGTTGTGGTGCCCCAAAAGAGCTTGTTCAACTTGTATCTATTTTAGAACGTGAAGCTGTAGGTGAATTGCTAGCACAACGCAAATGGATCGATGTGATGATTCCACGTGGTGGGGCAGGATTGATTCAATTTGTAGTGAACAATAGTAAAATTCCCGTTATAGAAACGGGTAGTGGCGTTGTGCATGGCTATGTGGATGCATCTGCTGATGAAACAATGACATTACAGATATTGGAAAATGCAAAACTATCACGACCATCTGTATGTAATGCAATGGAAACGATTCTATTACATGAAGGAAGACTACAAGATTTAGGCCCTAAGATTGTAGCTATGCTGGAAGAAAAAAGTGTTGCCATTTATGGGGATGCACAAATTCAAAGCCTATCTTCTCAGGTGAAACCTGCCACAGAGGATAATTGGTCTACAGAATATAATGACTATGTTGTGAACTTTAAAGTGGTATCCTCCATTGACGATGCTATCACTCATATTAATACATTTGGAACAAAACATTCTGAAATGATTATTACAGAAGACCCAACAAAGGCAGAACAATTTATGAACTTGGTGGATGCTTCCACAGTCTATGTCAACGCATCTACACGTTTTACAGACGGATTTGAATTTGGTTTAGGTGCTGAGATTGGCATTAGTACACAAAAATTACATGCTCGGGGGCCTATGGGATTAGATGCCTTAACAAGCTATAAATATTTCGTCTTTGGATATGGACAGGTGCGATGAAATTAGTGCATCTAAAAGCTTACTTCCAGTATATTAAGTCGCCTAAGGGCTCTTATGAATGGAAGTATTATGGCATTGTATTGGGCATACTAGGAGTGGTCTCGCTAGTGTGTATAGGGGCGTGGTTACATGGTAGATAAGAAGAGAATTGGCATCCTAGGGGGCACTTTTAACCCCATCCATTTGGGGCACCTTATGATTGCAGAAATGGCCTTAGAGGCATTCAACTTAAATCGTGTTATTTTTGTGCCAGCTAAAGAACCTCCTCATAAGGAGGCGGATGTGATTGAGGCAAAGTATCGTTTGGAAATGGTACATGCAGCTGTATTAGATAACCCTAATTTTCTTGTGTCTGATGTAGAGATGAAAAGAGAAGGCAAATCTTATACCATTGATACAGTGCGATATTTTTATAATACATATGGACCAACTACGGAATTTTTCTTTATTGCCGGTACAGATACGATTCAGAATTTGCCAACTTGGAAATATATTGAGGAACTGCTAGATATGTGTGAGTTCATCGGGGCAATTCGTCCTGGTGCTACAGAAGATATCGGTGAAAGCATTGAATGGTTTGGACAACGAGGAAGTCGTATTCATATACTAGAAGTGCCGGAGATAAAGTTGTCGGCTACAGATCTCAGATATCGTTTACGTCAAGGATTATCGACACGATATATGTTGCCAAGATCAGTGTATCAATATATAAAAAGACACAAGATTTATAACGTGTGAGTATCTAGCATGGAAATATCGAATTTCATGATTTCTTAGAAAGGTATACGCAGGTGAAAGAGAATATGACAATAGAAGAGATTCAATATGTTGTGAAAGGTCGGCTTTCATCGAAACGATTTGCCCATACGTTAGGTGTGGTGAATATGGCAAAACGATTAGCTATCCACTATGGTATATCCATATATAATGCAGAAGTAGCGGCTTTATTGCATGATGTGATGAAAGAAAGTCCTATGCAGTGCATGCAGGACATGGTACAAAAGGCAGAGATTCCAGTGGATTCGGAGATGCTCCAAAATGGTGCATTACTACATGGACCGGCAGGAGCAGCTTATGCTAAGCTAGAGTTACATATAGAAGATGAATCGATTTGTGAAGCTATTCGTGTTCATACATTAGGCAGCACACATATGAGTGTGTTGGATAAGATTATATTTCTAGCAGACTATATTGAGCCAAACCGTGATTTTCCAGGTATAGAAGAACTACGAGCGTTGGCATTTCAAGATTTGAATGCTGCTGTTGTTACCGCCTATGATGGAACGATACGTCATTTGCTAGATCAAGGGTTAAGTATACATGTGGATACTATTCGAGGTAGAAATAGTGTATTGTTAGAAAGGTCGGATGCATAAATGGATCAAAAGATACGACGCAAACCACGTCGAAATGGACTGCGTTGGGGACGAATTATAGGAGCCTTCATCCTCCTTATAGCAATCGTAGGATTGGCAGTATGGGGCATACGCAGTGCGGTAAGTTCCATATCACCACCTGCTACTAGCCAAGAATCGCATCCATTGCCGGTTGTGACGAATACAACGCCTATCGATATGAATTCTATCAAGACTTCGTATATGCTAATTGTAGGTGTTGATAAAAGTCAACCACAACAAGCAGATGCAATATACGTAGTGGCTTTCAATTTGGATGCTAAAACTATGCAAATTATTGGCATTCCAAGTAATAGTAAGATTATTAATCGCCATAATGAGGCGCCGCAACGGATTAATGATATCTATGCACAAGGTGGTATTGAATTAACAAAGGCTGTAGTGGAAGACATGTTCCATATTGTTATTCCTCATTATGCGGTGGTGGATCAAGATAGTTTCCATTCCATGATGAATATTTTTGGTACACCGAGTTTATATGTGGAACAATCAATGGTACATCGAGATACCTCTTCTGGTGAAGTGGATATCAATATTCATCAAGGGTATCAAGATTTGACTAATGATACAGCCTTTGGATATATGCGATTTATCAATCATGAAGGTGATACATTAGCACGGACTATGCATCAAGAGAGATTGTTAAAATCTATGTTGGAACGAGAACGCAATCATGTTAGTTTGGGAACAGCCTTTCGAGTATGGCGACAATGGAGCCATATCAGTACCAATGTGAGCACATGGGACGGGGTTCGTTTTGTGACAAAAGTAATTGAGTTCCCGAAAGATAAAGTGCGCTGGTACATTTTACCCGGATCCCCAGAAACGATAGATCATGTGGACTATTGGAATGTGGAACCAGTGGAATTACAACAATTGGTGGGCATAACAGTAGGTGATATTCCAAGTGATGCAGAAGTGATTCCTGTGATTGATGATTCTCTAAAAGATGGGGCTAAGGATTCGTCTAAAGAAAGTGGAAAACAATCAAAGGATAAGGAAATAGAGGGCACCAAAGAGAAAGCAGAACCTGGGAGTCCTACATCAAGATAAGGAGTTAGAATGAAACAGAAACAAGATATTTTAGAAACGGTAAAAATCTTAGCGCAAGCTGGCTATGATAAAAAAGGCGAAGATATTTCCATTATGGATATGGAAGGTCTTACGATGTTAGGGGATTATTTCTTAGTGGTTACAGCTAACAATGTGAAACATGCACAAAGTGTGGCAGATGCCATTGAAGATGCAGGTGCAGAACATGGACTGACTGTATTACATCGTGAAGGATATCGTGAAGGCGATTGGATATTGCTGGATTTTGGCGATGTGATTGCCCATGTGTTTAGTGGAGAACATCGTCACTTTTATGGATTAGAAGAATTGTGGAAGGATGCACCACGAGAATCCTTTGAAGGAGTCTAATATGGCTAGTAGCTTATCAGAGAATACCATTGCTACATTGAAGGTACTGCGTCAAAGTGATCAAGGATCATTTTTAGATGGTCAAACGGGTAATACAAGTGATGATATTCTATTGCATAAAGAACAACAAACAAGTTCCGTTGCTATTGGAGATGAAGTAACAGTATTTCTCTACAAAGATCCGAAAGGTCGCTTAACGGCTAGTATGCGATTACCGGCTATGAAAGAAGGGCAGATTGGCTATGTAGAGGTCATCAATACTACAAATTTTGGTTGCTTCGTAGAAGTGGGAACAGAACGTGGGATTTTCATGCCTCATGCAGAGATGCGTGGGCGTCCTCAAAATGGTGAAAAAGTTTGGGTCCGTCTCTATAGTGATAAATCAGGCCGTTTGGCGGTGTCTATGGATGTGGATGATGCTATGCGCCGTGCCTCAAAACCTGCTACGGATGCTAAGATTGGGGGCATGGTGAAAGGTGCCATTTACAACATGACCAGTGAAGGAGCGTTTTTGATTACTCCTGAACGATGGATTGCTTTCATGCATCGTAGTGAAATGACAAGACAACTAAAAGTAGGCGAGCTTGTTGAAGGGCGTATTACGTTTAAACGTGATGATGGACGTATCAATATTTCTATGCGTCCCGTCAAAGAAGAGGCACTTGCTACGGATGGCGCAAAAATTATGACCTACTTAGGTAGTCGTCATGGACGTATGCCGTATGGCGATAGTACATCAGCTCCTATCATTAAAGATAAATTCAACATCAGCAAGGCGGCTTTCAAACGTGCCTTAGGACATCTGATGAAATCAGGATTTATTGTGCAAGAAGATGGATGGACAATGTTGACAGATAAAGGACAAACTACTTTACTAGCAGTAGGTGAACAGTCTGTAATGGTCGAGGAATCCAATTGAGGGGGATATGTCATGAAAATTGTGGTAGTAGGTGCTGGTAAAGTTGGTTATTCCTTAGCGCAGCGTCTGGCGCAAGATCAACATGATGTGTATGTTATTGAAAAAAATGGAGAGCGTATTAAAAATCTAGAAAATAATTTAGATGTAAATTTAGTACAGGGAAATGGTAGTAGCATAGCTTTGTTACAAGAAATAGGAATTGATGACATTGGTATGCTCATTGCTGTTACTGATTCCGATGAAGTCAATATGCTAGCTTGTATGTTAGGTAAGGCGGCAGGCATTCCTAAGACTATTGCCCGAGTTCGTGAAACAGAGTATGAAAATGATACGAACTTACTGATTCGTGAGAGATTAGGAATAGACCTGTTTATCAATCCTGAAATGGTAACAGCGCAAGAGATTTATAAAATTTTAAAAACGCCGGCAGCACTCGATGTAGAAGAATTTGCTAGTGGAGCGGTGCGTTTGGTAGAATTTAAAATTAGAAATAATCATGATATTATGGGGATTCCCTTACGCTCCTTAGAATTACCACCTAATGTACTGGTTGTAGGTATTATGCGAAGCGGAGAAATGATCATTCCTCACGGTGAAAGTACGTTGGAATACATGGATAATGTATTCTTTTTAGGTGCTACTGATAGTATTGATACAGTAGAGGAATGGTTACATGAGACTACTCGACCTACACAACGGGTTGTTATTATCGGTGCAGGGCTTATAGGTCGAAATTTAACATTACTTCTAGAGAAAGATGGATATGATGTTAAAGTTATTGAAAAAGATATTGAGCGGTGTGAGCAGTTGGCTGCTATGGTAGATCGTTCTATTGTGATTCATGGTGATGGAACAGATATTGACCTGTTAGGAGCAGAAGAAATTAGCGACACGGATGTGATTATTTGTTTGACGGATGATGATAAACTCAATTTATTAGTGGCATTATTAGCGAAGCATATGGGAGTACCTAAAGCATTTGTTCGTGTCGGACGATTAGAATATATTACCTTGATGGAGCAGGTGGGTATTGATGTAGCATTTTCACCAAGATTGTTAACATCTGGGCAAATTTTACGGTTAATTCGAGAAGATGAAAATCTCATTAATATTTTTACCTTTGAAGGCTCTAAAGCTGAAGCGGTAGAAATAGAAGTGACAGAAAAAACGTCTTTGCTAAATAAATATTTAAAAGACCTGAAGTTGCCTGGAAAATCATTAGTGGGAGCTATTGTTAGAGAACATCAAACCATTGTTCCCAAAGGAGATACATTACTTCTTGCAGGTGACCATATAGTTATCTTTACATTGCCAGAAAATATTAATTCTTTATTAGCATACATTAATAAATAATAAAACATTTGAAAGGAGAAGGAAGCATGCGCATTCAAAATATTATGCGAGTTGTAGGACAAGTGATGCTTATATTAGCTTCCTTTATTATGGTTCCCTTTTTCTTTGGTATATTAGATGAAGGAGTTTTTTACTACTCCTTTCTTATCACATCAGGTATAACAGGAGTAGTAGGGTTTCTATTATATCATTATGGAACAAATACGAATGTGTATAGTGTACGAGATGGATTTTTAGTAGTGAGCGCAACTTGGATTTTGGCTTCTATATTTTCTGCATTGCCGTTCTACTTTAGTGGAGTGCTTGAACAATTTGTAGATGCTTTATTTGAGTCTGTTTCAGGTATTACAACTACAGGTGGAAGTATGATTGATGATGTCAGTGCTTTGCCTAGGGCATTTATTTTATGGAGAGGGCTTACTAATTGGATTGGCGGTATGGGAATGATTGTGTTAGTCCTTGCCTTTTTGCGGAACTTGGGAACAGGAGTAGCTCCATTGGTGGAAGCGGAAGCCTCTGTGCCAAGACCTGGTGTTGTATTACCTAGAATTCAATCTATGGCCGGGAATCTGCTTAGAATTTATTTGGTATTTACCTTTACTTGTACCTTTTTATTGTGGTTAAGTGGAGTTGGTGTATTTGAAGCACTTAATTTTACTTTTGCTACAGTTGCTACAGGAGGCTTATCACCGGTTACAGGGAGTGCATTTAAATATGCTGACTCCTATTTAATCTGTATCATATTGGTAGTATTTATGATATTGGCAGGTGGAAATTTCGCGGTCTATCAATCTGTATGGCAACGTGGTATCAAAGAGATTTGGAGAGATTTTGAGTATAGAATCTACCTTATTACATTGGCAATTGGATCCAGCCTAGTTTTATTTGCATTAATATGGGAAGCTGGAGATGCCAATATTGAACATTTACGAAATGCCATTTTTACACTTGTTTCTATGCAGACAGGGACTGGATTTGCCATTGCGGATTATAATTTATGGCCTAGCTTGGGACAAATGGTATTATTTATGGGAATGTTCTTTGGTGGTTGTAGTGGTTCAACTGCAGGGGGGCTTAAAATCATACGGATAATTATCTTGGCAAAAAGTAGTATTCTCTATCTACGAAAAGCAATTCATCCTGATATGGTACAATTGGTACGACTAAACGGATACGTCTTACCTAATAAATGGTTACAAATTACGCAACAATTCTTTTTTCTTTATATGTTAATCTTTGGTATTTCCTCAGTTATCATCTCCTCAACGGGATTGCCTTTAGCAGATGTGATGCCATTAGTAGCAGGAAGTTTGGGGAATGTAGGTCTTGCATTTGGCTCATTAGGACCTACTGAAAGTTTTACTATATTAGCCCCTATCGCAAAGATAGTTTGTATTATTGATATGTTATTAGGGCGGCTAGAGTTATTTACCTTATTAGTATTATTGCATCCAGGTTTTTGGCGTGGATATTTTACAAAGAAAGAAAAAGGCTATAGACGATTCGATGGACATTATAAGAACTCCTCAAGGCTTGTATAAAACAAATTGTTATATTCTGAAAGAAGATGGATATGCGCTTATTATCGATCCGGGCTTTCATGGACATCGGATTATGAAAGAGTTACATAATGTAACGCCAGTGGGTATCGTATTAACGCATGGACATGCAGACCATATTTGTGCTGTTGATGATCTAGTGGAGACTTACCATATTCCTGTATATATGCATAGTGGAGATGAAGAATTATTGCTAGTTAAACGACGCATGCCATCAGGATATAAGGAACGCTTTACTTCCCCCTATGTGACGTTACAAGAAGGGTGTTTTCAGGTAGGACCTTTTTCGTTGAATGTCTGGGAAGTGCCTGGGCATAGTGCAGGTAGTGTGTTTATTGGATATAAACATGTCTTATTTACAGGGGACACCCTATTTAAGGGGACCGTTGGAAAAGTAAATACTTATAATGGTGATCTAGTGGCTATGAAAAAAACATTAGAAAAAATAAAAATGTTAGATGCATCCTATGTGGTATATCCTGGTCATGGCGTAAGTACTATATTAGCCAATGAACTAGTAACCAACCATTATTTAATATCACCTAGAGTTAAATAGACTTTCTGAGAAGGCTAATGATATGATTGAGTGTATTACGTACATCTCAGCCAAGTTTTTAAAGAAATACAAAATCTTTATAAAAAAATATAAAAAGTAGTTGACGAAAGATATGAAATAGGGTATACTAACAAAGTAGTCAATTGGCCCCGTGGTGTAGCGGTTAACATGTCGCCCTGTCACGGCGAAGATCGTCGGTTCAAATCCGATCGGGGTCGCCACTACTTGCCTCGGTAGCTCAGTCGGTAGAGCAACGGACTGAAAATCCGTGTGTCGGCAGTTCGATTCTGCCCTGAGGCACCATTTGCGGAAATAGCTCAGCGGTAGAGCACCGCCTTGCCAAGGCGGGGGTCGCGAGTTCGAATCTCGTTTTCCGCTCCACTTTTTTGGCGGCATAGCCAAGTGGTAAGGCAGAGGTCTGCAAAACCTTTATTCCCCAGTTCGATTCTGGGTGCCGCCTCCACAACATTCCACCCATGCCGGGGTGGCGGAACAGGCAGACGCAACGGACTTAAAATCCGTCGGTTAGAGATAACCGTACCGGTTCGATTCCGGTCCTCGGCACCACTTAGACCAACTTCGGTTGGTCTATTTTTTTATATCTAAATGGATTATAATGGGCTCTTTGTCAAATGTGGGGGCTACTCATATAAAGAGTTCTTAGCACGAGCTAT
>OBVV01000047.1_pt1 | contig 77471 bp, 55 predicted proteins | sample 1476221 | NCBI WGS metagenome assembly OBVV01 (sample SAMEA2580029, study PRJEB22360) | human gut metagenome | biome: human gut; feature: human-associated habitat; material: faeces | place: Denmark | collected 2008/2010 | reverse complement strand
TGGTGCTGGCTTCAGCGCAGTTTTTGGTGCTGGCTTCGGCGCGGGTTTTGGTGCCGGCTTCGGCGCAGGTTTTGTATTCTCTTTTACAATCTTACCATTTTTAGACGCATCCTTTTCTTGAGCAGATACTTTCTGAGGCGAGAAAGGCAACACCCCCATTGTATCTGAAAAAGAAACAAGTGCAAGAGTAGTTGCTGCTAAACTTGTAACCAAAAATTTTTTTGATTTTCTCATAAAAATCTCCTTTAAATTTTTATTGTTTACGATTACATTATAACAAAAATATGTATTAATATATACTAAAAGCTATTAATAGCTAAAACTCACAATCCTATCACTTGCAACTCATACAAGCCTCTCACTGCATTACAGCCGTAAATAGCTTCTGCTTGGGCTAAATCTGCCAAGGTCAAGACTTTCTCTTCTACCTGTCCTCTTTCCAGCAAATGCTGACGATAAATTCCTGGCAAGATTCCCAGTCGGATAGGCGGTGTATAGAGTTTTCCAGTGATTTTCAGAACCAAATTTCCGATAGAGGTTTCAAGTAGCTCTCCAGACTTATTATGGTAAACCTTCTCTTGTTCCCCTAGGTTCAAATGCGGTCGGTGAGTCGTTTTGAAGTAGGTAAAGGCTTGTTTCAAATTGGCTTCCTGAAGGCAAAGTTGGGCCTGACAAAAGCTTGTACTGAGGGGTGTTAATACTTGGCGATCGACTTCTATCTCTCTAGATTTGCTAAGGCTGATTCGCAAGCGGTAATCTTGATTAGCATCACAAGCCTGACACTCTTCCTCTATCTTTTGTTTCAGTTCTTCTGGATCAAAAGGATAAGCAAAATAACGACTAGCTTTTCTCAGTCTTTCCAGATGTTGTTCTTCAAACAGCAAATTCTTATGGCTGATTTTCCCAGTAGTAATTAGCTGAAAACGAGCTTGTTTACGATAGAGAACAGCTGCCTTTTGATGAACCTCACGGTATTCAGACTCCCAAGTGCTATCCCAAGTAATCCCACCTCCAACTCCATAGATGGCTTTCCCTTGATGCAGTTGAATCGTCCGAATGGCAACATTGAAAATCCGTCGTCCATTTGGAAGCAAGAGACCAATCGTTCCACAGTAGACTCCGCGCGGTTGTGGCTCCAACTCCTTAATGATTTCCATAGTCGCAATTTTTGGAGCTCCCGTTATGGAACCGCAAGGAAAGAGAGAACGGAAGATTTCAACAAGGTCAACATCCTCTCGCAACTGACTCTTGATGGTCGAAGTCATCTGCCAAACAGTAGAATACTGCTCCACTTGACACAGACGCTCCACATGCTCACTGCCCACTTCTGAAATACGGTTCATATCATTGCGCAAGAGGTCCACAATCATCATATTTTCAGAGCGATTTTTGGGATCCTGTTCCAACCAACTGGCCTGCTCCAAGTCTTCTTGATCAGTCATTCCCCGCTGAGTCGTTCCCTTCATTGGTCGCGTTGTCAACTCGCGGCCATTCTGCTCAAAAAAGAGCTCTGGGCTCATGGAAATGACTGCCATCTCGTCATGTTCCACATAGGCATTGTAGCCTGCCTCCTGCTCTACCACCATACGATTGTAGATGGCAAAAGGATTGGCAGACAACTCCTGCTTGAGTTGGACTGTGTAGTTGACCTGGTAGGTGTCTCCCTGCCGCAAATGATGATGTATCTGTGCAATCGCCTTTTCATAGTCTGCTGCAGACGTCACTTCCTGCCAATTTGAAGGCAAATCAACCTCATCATAAGTCAGAGGAATAGGGGAAGTTTCTACGCTATCATGAACGGTAAAATATAGCAGATACTCTGCCAGTAAAGGAGCTTTATGAACTGCTAATTTCTCCTCAAAAGCAGGTGCAGCCTCGTAGCTGACATAGCCCACCACATAATAGCCTTGCTCTTGGTAGCTCTCCACTTGTGCCAGCAAATCTTCCACTTCTGCTAAATCTCTCGTTTTTAACTCTTTAATGGGCTGGGTAAAGGTGTATCTCTCCCCCAAAGCTCTAAAATCAATCACTGTTTTTCTATGCATATCTTAAGTATAGCACAAAATAAGAAAACCCTCATCCGCAAAGCAGATGAGAGATTTCGATTATTTAAAGATTGAAGTTTTAAAGCTGTTTGTTTGTTGAAGAAGTTTTTTGAATAATTTCTCTTTAAGTGATACAGTATTATCAAATTTAACTGATCCATTTTTAAGAGTTGCTTTATCTTTATCAACGGCAGCAGCAAATGCATTCTTCAAGTCTTCGTAACTACTGTATGTAGTACCGTCAATTGTAACAGGGTTAAATCCTGCTTTTGCTTTATCAACAACTTCTTTGAAGTATTCTTTCTTCCAATCTTCTAGACTACTAAATTTACCATCAGAAACTTTCTTAATGATGAAGTCATCTCCTAGAGTAGCATGACCTGCTTGTTTAGACTCATTTTTCAGCATGTTAGAAGCGTAGTTTAAGAATCCTTTTTCATATCCAAAGTAACCCCACATACGGAAGGTGTTATGTTTGAATGACATTGCTCCTGGAGCACCTTCACTCGTATTACCACCATAGATACCAGCTGTAATTGGTACAGTTACATAGGCAGAGCCAAATCCAGTTGGATCATACTGACCATTACCAGGACCGTGCTTAGTCATGAAGTTTTTCTCTACTAAGTCGTTAACAGATGTTAAATTATATTCTTTTTCTTCTGCATTTAAATCTCTAACGTTGTCGTATTGGTTCTTCGTATTAGCTCCACGAAGTTGCTTATCTACTTTCTTGAACCAAGCGTTATTTAGTTCTTTACTGTGTTTATCGATTACAGCTTCTCCTTCAAGGTAATCAAGAAGCATTAGAGTATCGTTGAAACCTTTCATATAATGATCGATTTCTGCACGAGATGCAAGATCGTTTGGATTAGTGTTGTACCATTGGTTTCCATCGTTTGGACGTTCGTAGGCCATGTTCAATCCTAGTGCTTTAAAATCGCCGTTTGGACTTGTTTCAGCAGGTGATTGTAACATACCTTGTGCAAATGCTTCTAGGTCAGTACCTTCACGGTGTCTTGAACCGCCTAAGTAAACCATACGGTCATTTACGTGAGTTGTTTCGTGAGTGAAGGCTGAGATACCAAAGTCACTAATCATATCAGTAACCATGAAGAAGACTGAATCATCCTTATAAGGGTTACCGTAAATACGAGCTACAGCTCCCATACGCCAGTCAGTAGCATGATAACGACCTGTTGGTCCGTATAATTCACGGATAGGTGCTACATCCTTACCACTGTTCGTATGTCCGTATTTATCTGTGCTGATGCCTTTATAGTTTTGGTTATCTAACACAGGAGTTGGTACCATGTTGTTGCTCTTAAGTAGTTGATTACGAACTTTATCTAATGATAAACGAGACCAGAAATCTAGGTAATTTTGTTGACCTTTAGCGACTTTATTGATTTCAGCTTTGAATGCTTCACGTTCGGCTTCAGTATTCTTACCGTATTTCTCAAATGAACTGTATGCCATAGTGTTATATGTTGAGATTAAGAACATATGCGCATCTTTTAAGTTAAGAAGTGGTAAAATCATCTTACCGTGCATGTCGTTATTTAATCCTTCGTATGCTCTATGTTTCTTATCAGCAAATTCAGGAGTTGTTGTTTTAGGTTCAACGATATATACATTATCTTTAGTAGCTTTTATGAACCAATCGTTTAAGTCTGTATCACTTGTGAATAGACGCATATTATAGTCTAAGAAACTGTTTAACTCGCCTATACCGATAACTCCACCGATCGTTTCGCGATAAGCTTCTAAAGTTCTATCACCTTTAATGTTACTTTCTTTAGAACCAACCTTAATCAAAAAGTCTAACACACTAACATTCTTACCATAGAAGTCAGGTTTAAATAACATTAACTCTTTAATATTAAAGTCATCGAATTTAACTCCGTAGTAACGGTTGAGGTAAGACAAACCAAGAAGAACTGCGGCCTTATTGTCATCGATTTTCTTAATCAAGGCACGTTTAGCAGCCTCATCAGTGTTAAGCTGGTGATCTTCATTTTCCACTAACTTCGTAACGAATTGATTAAGATTATCTTTAACATACTTGAAGCTTTCTTCTAAGTACAAATCTTTAATTGCATTGACTTTGTTACCACCAGTTCTACCCAAGTGTTGGTAAATCGGGTCAGATTGCAGTTCAACTGGACTTAACTTACTTTCAATAGCGCTGATTAAATCTGCACGATCTTTAACAACCATGTTTGGTGTATAAACGACTTCACCCAATTCAGCCACGCTGTATTCTTTAACTTGTTTCACTTGAGAATCTTTAGGTGCAATTGTAAAGATATCTTTTGTCTTATCTGCGTAGTGAACCATAATATGGTCAGCATCTGTAAGGTCTGTGACAAAGTCATTGCCTTTCATTGCAGTTACAGACAATACTTCTTTAGTCATTAATGGACTATCAGCGGCTAATTTATTTCCTTGATTTACAATCCATTCTTTGTTGTAGAACGGTTGAAGTTTTTCGATGTTACGGTAAGCAAGCTCACGAGAAGCATTGTAATCTTGAATGTCCTTGTAAGTGTCAGATTTTGGTTTTACATTATTTAGTGTATCTGAAACAAGAGGATTGATAACATAATCATTAGCTGTAATTCCTAATGTTGCAATTTTCTTATCTGCTTCTTCTTGAGAAACCTCTTTAATTCTATCAGAGGTAGAGAATCTAAATGAACGCTTACCTGTACTTACATCTTTAACTATAAAGTTACGTTCTAATGCATTGTTTGAGAAGTAACCATCATCTTCAGCAATATCTTTAGATCCATAGAATACTTCACCATTTTCAACTTTCATCATAGACACAGAGTCAGCAACTTTACCCCATGCCCAGTTTTTACTGATGAATCCACCTGTTTCAACAGGATCTTTTACTTTAATAGTTCCTTTTGTAACAGCATTACGGACAGCCCCGTATTTACCAATTCCGTTAGGGTCACCACTGTTGTCCGTTCTAGCAACAAGACCACCGATACGAGCTTTATTAGCTACCATATTAGCATTTACATAAGCTTTATCTATATTACCTTTCCAAAGCTCTCCGGCAATACCACCGAAATCCCAACCTCTGTTACCAACACCAGTAAGATTGCCGATGAATGCAACATTTGTTAATTGAGCTCCCGTATCTCCTTTATTAATAATACCAGCAATTCCATCTCTTCCAAGAATGCTACCAGTTACTTTAATATTTTCAACCGTAGCATTTTTAACAGTTCTAGCAAGAGCAGAAATATTGTCAACCCAAGGCATATTAATATCAACATTACCTAAGTTAATGTTTTTAACTGTACCGCCTTCAACGTTATCGAATAACTGACGAGCCATATTATGAATGGTATATTGTTTACCGTCAACACTTGTTAAAGTTCCGCTAAATTTACCAGGTACATATTGTTTATTCGGAGTTGGTACATTTGCTGCATTCAAATCTGCACCAAGTTTAAAGGTACCACTTGGATTAGCTTTCATAGCCGTTACTAGGTCGTTAAAGCTATAATATACATCACCATCGTGTGCTTTTTGTTTTTCAAAGTAATGGACATACTCTTCGCTAAGTGTGTTGTCAGCATTCCGTTGAATCAAATCAGGTGCTTTGGCAGTGACTTTGTATAAAGTTTTTCCGTCTTTTTCTACTTCTTCAATCTTGTCAACAGCCAGTCTTGTTATTTTATTGTCATGAGTGGTCACTCGTAAATAAAGCGGAGCAAGATCAGTTGGTTTTTCTGTCAGCAAACTAGTATCTGTTTCATTACCGTCAGCATCCACACTCATCAAGCTTGTTTCTTTGATGTTTTTGATTTCAACTTTTTTGAGGTCAATTCTTAGCGGTTCTTCTTTCAGAACTTCTTCCTCATCACCCTCACCACGGTCATAAACCATCTTAGTTTTAAGTTTATAATCCTTGTAGTACTGCAAATCTGTCAAGGTCGTTGTCAAGTCGTCTGGTGAAACATTCAAAGTTTTAACAATTTCATCACCCTTTTTCAGAGTTAGAGTGATAGATTTAATGGCTGCTTTACTTGGATTTTCCAAATTATAACGAATTTGAGATGAACGTTTCAAATCATTAACATCAACAAGTGACAAACTTAAGATTGGTTTTTCAAAGTTTTTAGTTCCTAATTTGACGATACGATCTTGGTCTAACTCCAGAACCTGTTCCACAATTTTAGGTGCTTCTTCAGTTTTTAAACCTTTGATAGTTTTGTAAGTCTTGGTAACTTTTTTCTGCCCATCTTTTCCTTCTTGGACAGTAACTCTTTCACCCTTTTTCAGTTGGTCATCTTCTTTAAGAACTTCCTTAAATGGAATCTTTTCAAGACTTTCTTCCACCAGAGTTCCTTCAATTGGTTTTGTCCCACGGCTTATTTTTTTAGTGACTGGTTCTTTGACAACAGTAGTTGTTGTATTTAAAACTTGGTCAGTCTCAACACCTTCGAGAGTCTTATAAGTCGTTTTGGTAATTTTACTGCCCTTTTCTCCATCTTGAACTACAGTTTCTTCATCCGTATATTTGGTTGGATCCTCGATAATTTCTGTCTTATAGTCAATCTCAGTAGTAGTTTCTTTCGTAACCGCTCCCTCAGTTACTTTGTACTCAGGTAACTGTTCTTTTATAAGGGCTTGACCTGCTTTACCTTCCTCTTGTGTACCTTTTACTTCTACTTGGGCTTCTGGTAATTTTGGCTGTGTGAGAGCTTGACCTGCTTTGCCTTCCTCTTGGGTACCTTTTGCTTCAACTGGAGCCTCTGGTAGTTCTGGTTGTGTTAGAGCTTGACCTGCTTTGCCTGCCTCTTGGGTTCCTTTTGCTTCAACTGGAGCTTCTGGAAGTTCTGGTTGTGTTAGAGCTTGACCTGCTTTGCCTGCCTCTTGGGTTCCTTTTGCTTCAACTGGAGCCTCTGGTAAGGTTGGTTGCGTTAAGGCTTGACCTTCTTTGCCTGCCTCTTGCGTTCCTTTAGCTACTTGATGCGTTGGTTCAGCTTGTGGTACTGGAGTTGGGGCAGGTTGCTCTTCTTTCTTAGTTCCGACTGCAATGACTTGCGAAACAGGATTTTGAACCACTTGGTCTTCGATGACTTCTCTAACTTCTTGACCATTAACCATCGATACTTTGGTTACAAGGCGACGCTGACCATTTACTCCAGCTGTGACAATACGAGTCTGTCCTTCTGCTAGATTGGTATATGGGCTTGTGACTGTTTCAAAAGGAATATCCACTAAGCTCTCTTCCAGTCTTGTCTGAGGTTTCTCAGAAACTGGTGTTTCTTGAACTACTTCTGTCTTCTCGATTTCATTTGCACTTTGCTTTTCTACTGGCAACTGAGGCTTCTCAGCTGAAGCTGGTCTTGATGGGTGAAGTTCTGCTTCCTTGAAGTAACCAATGTATTCATAGCCATCAATGTGTATAATCCCTTCAGCCAAACCTTCATGTGTAGAGGCTGAAATAGTTTGGTTATAAGAAAGTAACTCTTTATTTTCAAACGCAAATGTGGTGAAAGGAACAAAGTTGCTTGCACCAATCGAACTAATTAATAAGACACCAAGCACCTTACCACGATGTTTTTTAGAGATTAATAAAACAGCCAAAGAAGCCGTAGCCAACCCTATACCAGCCAAGGCTAATTCTTTACTCCCTGTATAAGGAAGTTCTTGGTAGGTACTAACTTTCTTTCGATACACTGCATAGATAATATCATCCTCTTGAAACTCCGAAGGGACTTCATGGTGAATTAAGGCTTTTTCAGACTCGGTCAATTCCTGCTCCGCCAAATATCGGTAATGAACACTATGAGCACCACCCACTTCATTGGCTTGCACCTTATCTACTGAAAGGGTACTAGCACCAAAAAGGAAGGCCCCGATAGCTACAGGACCTACCCCAACAGTTAGCTTACGAATCGAATATTTTGTGATTTTTTCTAGTTGTTGTTTTGTTTTTCTCATTCTTATGACTTTCTAATAGAATCTTGTGGATAGTGCGCACGCGCACCTCCAATTAATTTTGGACGGCTAGCAAGAGCCGTTACATGGGCATGCCCAATTTCTCTCAAAAGAGGGCGAATCGGAACCTGAACATGATTGACATGCATGCCAATTGAGGTGTCTCCGATATCCAATCCAGCATGAGCCTTGATAAATTCAACCTCAACTGGATCTTGCATAAACTTGAAGGCTGCCAACTGACCTGACCCTCCTGCATGAAGGGTAGGAAGGACACTGACGATTTCCAGACCAAACTGCTCTGCCACCTGACGTTCAACGACGAGGGCCCGATTGACATGTTCACAACCTTGAACAGCTAGATGAATTCCTTTTTCCTCTAAGATATCTAGGATGGTCTTCACAATGATTTCCCCAATTTCTTGACTGGATTCCTTGCCAATCTGACCACCTATCACTTCACTAGAAGAAAGGCCCAAAACAAAGATAGATCCTTGCTTCAAATTGGCCTTTTCTAATACATCTTTTACAATCTGGCTTGTTTCTCTTTGAATGTCTTTTTCCTTCATACTTGATACCTCTTTTGTCATTATCTATCATATCGTTTTTTCTACTTTTTAGCAAGATAGACAACCTAGAAAGCTTGCCCAATTACGCATAAAACTCCCAGAATTGACTGGGAGTTAGCTAGTTTCTATTCTATTTATGTATATTTCAACTGTCGTACCTTTTGAGGGAATAGAATCAATCTTCATTTGGTAATCTTCTCCAAAGTGAAGTTTGAGCCGTTGGTCAACATTTTGAAGACCAACTCCCCCACGTTTGAGTTGACTTTGACTACTATCGCTAGCATCTTGGAAACCAACCCCATCATCCTCAATACGGATGACCAATCCTGAATCCTGTTTCTGAACAGAAACTCTAATATGTCCCTGACCTTCCTTCTCCTTAATGCCATGGTACAGGGCATTTTCTACCAAGGGTTGTAACACCAACTTTGGCAAGACTAGCTTATCAAAGGCAGGATTTTCATCAATTTCGTATTCCAGCTTATCTCCATAGCGTTGTTTTTGGATAAAGAGATACTGGCGGACATGGTTGATTTCGTCAGACAGGGAAATCAAGTCCTTGCCTTGATTGAGCGCCAAGCGGAAGTAGGTCGCCAAGGACTTGGTCACCTGAACTACTCGCTGACTATCCTGAAATTCTGCCATCCAGATGATGGTGTCCAAGGTGTTATAGAGGAAATGCGGATTAATCTGGCTCGACAAGGCTTGAAGTTGGTACTGACGGGTCGTTTCTTCTTGCCTGCGAATAGCTGCCATCAGCTGATCAATCTGATTCAACATGGCATTGAACTGGCGAGTCACTTCTCTCAGTTCATGGGCACCAGTTTCCTTGGCACGAAGATTCTGATTACCAGAAGCAATCTCCAGCATGGTTTCTCTCAAGTCATTCAGAGGAGCAATCCAGCGCTTGAGACTGAACCACACCAAGCAGAGACAGGCAAGAAGAGATGTGACACTGGCTCCAAGCAAGGTCCACATGAGTTGACTCCGAACCTGATCTAACTTCTCCAACGAGGACACACCAAGCACCGTCCAATCAGTTCCAGCAATCCTTTCCTGACTGACGTAGGATTTGTGATCTGGAGTATAACCCTGCCCTGTCTCAATGTAAGGTTTCATGGCCTCCATTTCACTAGATGAGCTATAAACTGTGTGTTTAGGATGGTAAACAAATTCATGATTTTCATTGATGATAAAGGCAAAGCCCTGCTGACCCAACTGGAGTTGGTTGAGATAGGCTTCCAGAGTTTCATAAGAAATATCCAAACGAAGCACGCCCAGATTAGCTCCCTTTGCATCAACAAGTTCTTGAGTGACAGAAATGACCCACTGACTATCTGATTTACGAGCTGGTGTCAAAACTGGCTTAGCCCCCTGATGAATGGCCTTTTGATACCATTCTTCAGCCATCATATCAGAAGAAGTTTTCATCTGCACACTGTCATCTGTAGAAATGACCTGACCGGATTTAGTCACAAGAACAACAGTTTTCAAGTCCTGGTCTGCCTTCAAGATAGTCAAAAACAGATCTCGAATTCCCTTGACCTTGTCTTGACTGGGATTCTCAGCATAGGATAGGACATCCGTCTGCTGGGTCAAACTAGTAGAGGTGGTTTCTAATTTTTTGATATAAGACTGGATAAAGTGGCTAGTCTGACTGATAGTCGTTTGGCTATTGCCTTCAATAGTAGCCTCAATGGCCGAGGAACTAGATTGATAGTAGAAAGTCCCAACCAGAGCTAGGAGAATGAGAAAGACCAGAAAGATGGAAATAACCATTCTGACTAGGAGAGAAGAACGCTTCATCGGCCTTCTCCCTTCTTAAACTGACGAGGTGTCACACCTGCAATCTGTTTAAAACGTTGGGTAAAATAGTTCATATCTTCAAAACCAACTTTCTCTGCGATCTCATAAATCTTCAGATCTGTAGTTAAAAGCAAGAGCTTAGCTTGTTTGACACGTTCTCTCACCAGATAATCCTGAAAAGGTAGGCCCAACTCTTTCTTAATCAAAGAACTCAGATAAGTCGGACTAAAGCCCAAGTCACTGGCCAAAGACTTTAAACTAAACTGACTATCAGCCAGATGGGACTGGATTTTCTGGGCCATGTTTCCTTCAAACTTATCGGTTAATAAATCTTGTAACTGCTCTTCTTTCTCTTCCTTATCCAACTTTTGCTTGATTTTCCCCAACATTTCCTCAATATCCTGACGAGAAAAGGGCTTAAGCAGGTAGTCATCCACACCGAGTTTGACAGCAGACAGAGCATAATCAAAATCATCGTAACCAGTTAAAAAGACCAAATGAACCTGAGGATAGGTTTCTCGGACCAGACTGGCCAACTGGATGCCATTTAGCTGAGGCATGTTGATATCGGTTAAAATGATATCCGGCACCTGCTTTTGTATCAATTCCCAAGCCTGTCTTCCATTTTCAGCCTGACCGATGATTTCCATATCGTAGGCTGCTACATTGACCAGTTTGGTCAAGCCTTGTCTTACCAGATATTCATCTTCTACGATTAAGATTGTGTAGGTCATGCTTCTCTCCTTTGTCACTTACTAGTATCAGTATAGCAAAATTCTCCTCTAACTGCTTAGGAAAGCCCTCTTAATCAACATAATCTAGTAAATAAGCGTAACCTTTTTCTTCCATTTGGTCTTTGGGAATAAAGCGGATAGAGAGACTATTAATACAGTAGCGCAAGCCACCCTTGTCCTGTGGTCCATCCGTAAAGACATGGCCAAGGTGAGAATCTCCAACTCGGCTCCGAACTTCCATACGCGTCATATTGTAAGACTTATCTTCCTTGTAGGTGGCAACATCTGGACTGATGGGTTGGGTAAAACTAGGCCAACCACAACCAGACTCAAACTTGTCCTTTGATGAAAAGAGGGGTTCGCCAGTTGCCACATCCACATAGATACCAGATTCAAATTTATCCCAGTAGCGGTTTGAGAAAGCCCGTTCTGTTTGATTTTTCTGAGTAACTGCATACTCCTCAGGTGACAAGGTCTTTTTCAATTCTTCATCGCTTGGTTTGGGGTATTTGCTGGCATCGATGACGGGATAGGCTGCCTGATTGACATTGATATGGCAGTAGCCATTTGGATTTTTCTTGAGGTAGTCTTGGTGGTAATCCTCTGCCACTACAAAATTCTTCAAGGTTTCCTTTTCAACTGCTAGAGGTTGGTCGTATTTATTAGCCACCTCATCAAAGACTTGGTTGATTACCTCTAAATCCTTGTCATCTGTGTAATAAACACCAGTACGGTACTGGGTTCCCACATCATTCCCTTGTTTATTTTTGCTGGTTGGATTGATAATGCGGAAATAATGAAGCAGGATTTCCTTGAGGGAAATTTGCTTGGCATCATAGGTGACATGGACAGTCTCCGCATGACCTGTTTGGTTAATCAATTCGTACTTGGTTTTTTCCCCTCTACCATTTGCATAGCCTGAAACAGCATCCGTTACTCCGGGAACGCGTGAGAAGTATTCCTCCACTCCCCAGAAACATCCTCCAGCTAGATAAATTTCATGCAAGTCTGCATCTTTACTAATTTCTGTTTTTTTCACTGTTTTTCCTCCTTGGCTAACTGATGCTTTCTCAATTTGCGAGCTATCTGTCTGCCCTGCATTTCGCATCAATAGAAAATAGAAACCGGTTATGGCTAGGAAAAAGATTCCTGCCAAGACAAACAATTTTACTTTATCATTCATGACCTTTCTCTACCCCATTTCTTTCAATGTCTTTAAAATCATATCCTTATCCATAAAACCTGGTTGCGTTTTGACCAGCTTACCTTCCTTGTCTATAAAGGCTTGAGTTGGGTAAGAACGAACACCATAACTTTCCAATAGTTTGCCTGACGGGTCAATTAGAACTGGGAAATTTTTATAATCCAAGCCCTTGTACCAGTTCTTAAAGTCCGATTCTGCTTGTTCCCCCTTATGTCCTGGTGACACTACTGTCAAGACCACATAATCATCACCAGCATCCTTAGCAATTTCGTCCGTATCAGGAAGACTGGCTAGACAGATGGAACACCAAGAAGCCCAGAATTTGAGATAGACTTTCTTTCCCTTGTAATCAGACAAGCGGTAGGTCTTGCCATCTACTCCCGTCAGTTCGAAATCAGCAACCGCCTGACCTTTAGTAGCAGTTTGCGCACTGACTTGTTCTGTTTTGGTTTGCTCCTTCATAGTAGATTCGTCTGGCATGTTTTTAGCCGAACAGGCTGCCAAGCAACAGATTGATCCGACTCCAAGGAGACATGTTTGCCATTTTTTCATTTCTTCTTCCTCTCTATTCAAATAATCTTGTCAAAATAGAAGCATTTCCTAAAAGCACCAAAATTCCCATTACGATTATGAGGAAACCACCCACTTTTTTGAGGGTTCCGAGGTAGGGATGTAGTTTTCGGAAATGTTTCAAAACATAGCTGGAGGCTAAGGCTAGAACCAAGAATGGTAGCGCCAAACCTAACGTGTACACCAACATGAGACCAGCTCCCTGCCAAGCACCTGAGCCACCTGAAGCCGCCAAGGCCAAAACAGAACCAAGAACCGGCCCTACACAAGGCGTCCAAGCAAAACTAAAAGTCAACCCCAGTAAAAATGCCTGACTATAGCCCTTACCCTTTTGCTCCTGTCTCTTTAGTTGCAGCCTTCTTTCCTTGTAGAGTCCCTGAAAATGTAAGATTTCCATCTGGTGCAAGCCCAAGAGAATGATAACTGCACCCGTCACATACTGAAACCAAGAAGCATACAAAAGGTCTCCTAAAAAGCCAGCGCCATAACCCAGTAGGATAAAGATAAAGGAAATCCCCGCTATAAAAGCTAGAGTTCGCAATAAACTAACAACTGAGATTGAAAATTTGCCACTAGAAATCTGAGCACCATCTTTATCATCCAACAAGACCCCTGCATAGACCGGTAACAAGGGTAAAATACAAGGAGAAAAGAAGGAAAGAATTCCAGCAAGAAAAACACTGATTAAAAAGATTATATTATCCATTGCCTTCCTCCATTCTTTGATTTGATAGGACTATTATAGCCCTAAAACTCCAGAAAAAACAGGGACAATGATAGGGAAAAATAGGAATTTAATCAGGTTATGTAAAAAATGGTTCAAAAAAAGCCAGACAAGGTCTGACTTTGATGGAAACTGAAAAGAAACTTCACTAGTCTTCCATACTTATCTGATAATAAATAAGGTCCGCAAGATAGCCTTTTCTCTCTACACCATTGGTAATAGTCTTTAGATAGGACATTCCAGCCTTCTCCATGACACGACCTGAAGCTGGATTGAGACTAGCATATCGTGCTCTGACATCTTGAAAACCTGCTTGAGTAAAACAGAAATCCAAGACAGCTTTCAAGGCCTCCGTCATTATACCATGACCCCAGTATTTCTTGCCTAACACATAACCAATTTCACAAGAAGAATCGTTATCATCTATTGCAACTATGCTGATATCTCCTATAACTTTCTCCGGATTTTCTTTGAGGCAAATGGCCCATTTGTAATAGTTGGGATTTGCATAGGAGGCAATCCAATTACGAATCGAATTTCGAGTCACCTCGACATCATAATGGGGATCCCAAGTGACATAGGTCAGATTTTCAGCGGATGAAGCCCAATTCTGAAACATAGCTTCTGCATCACTTTCCACAAATCTTCGCAAGGTTAAACGCTCTGTCTGTAATATTTGCGTACCGATTGCTTTCATGACTCTACCTCGCTTTCTGATAGATGATTCTATGTCCAACCTCAATTTAAATTTACTTTGCTTTTTAATTTCCAGGTAATAAGCTAAAAAGGTCCCCCGGACCTTCTTCGCTTACCTGTTTCCATGCTCGGGGTAAAAAGACTAAACTCAGTAACAACTAAAAAACAAGTTTTTCATCTAGTTACTTGACGCAGTCGCTGTCTGGTTTGAAATGCGCTCTAGCAAGCTTTTTCAAACCTAGTCATCGTTGCGGGGGTGAGACGACGAAATCGAACTCTGTGAGTTACCGGACCTTCTCTCACTTTCTTATTCCAAGGTGAGAGGCTGAAAACCTCCACTGGAGGTTTTTCTTGCTTTTTAATTTCAGGGCAAGAAGCTAAAAAGGTCCCCCGGACCTTTTTACTCCCAAAAGTCATCAAATACGGTGATTGGTAGGTGGCGTTTGTGTTGGCCTTTGTGCCACCAGTTTTCGATAGTTGCTTGAGCTTCTGGGCTGATTATTTTTCCTTCTAGGTAGTCGTCAATCTCTTCATAAGTGACTCCAAGGGCCACTTCGTCAGCTAGACCTGGTTTATCTTCTTCTAGGTCTGCTGTTGGGATTTTTTCATAAAGGGCTGGGTCTGCACCAAGTTCCTTCAAGAGTTGTTTTCCTTGGCGTTTATTGAGGCGATAAAGAGGGAGAATATCTGCACCACCATCACCAAACTTGGTAAAGAAGCCTGTGATATTTTCCGCAGCGTGGTCTGTTCCAATGACCGCTCCTCTATGGGAACCAGCAAGGGCATACTGAGCAATCATACGGCAACGTGCCTTGATATTGCCCTTGTTAAAATCTGAAACAGGACTACCTGTCGCTTCAACTGCAGCTGTCATAGCATCTGCAGACTCCTTGATATTCACAACCAAGCTGACATCTGGCTGGATGAAGGCTAGAGCTTTTTGAGCATCTGCTTCATCGGCTTGTACTCCATAAGGCAGGCGGACCGCAATAAATTTGTAGCTGTCATCACCCGTCTCTGCTCGCAGTTCTTCCATGGCCAGTTGAGCCAATCGTCCTGCTAAGGTTGAGTCTTGTCCTCCAGAAATTCCTAGTACAAAAGTTTTAAGGAAGGGATGCTTTTTCAGATATCTTTTTAAGAAATCAATAGAACGACAGATTTCTTCTTGGGCATCGATCACTGGTTTCACGCCTAGTTCTTGAATAATAATCTCTTGCAAACTCATTCTTCTTCTCCTTCACCGAGGGCTTCCTTACGCATCTTGTCAATCAAGTCCATCTTGTCTTGCCATACATCACGCGCCAAGTCCACTGGATAGTGTTGCGGATTGAGCACCCGTTTGTACTCGTCCCAGAGCTTGTCAAATTCCTTACGAGCATAGGCTTGAATATCAGGTAAACTTGGTAAGTCATAGACCAATTTCCCATCCTTAAAAATATCCACCAATAGAGGAACTGCATCAAAATTACGAACGGTCTTTTTGATATAGGTATAAGTCGGGTGGAACATCTTGATTTCTGTCATGCTGGCAACATCTACGCCATCATAAGTGATATAGTCTCCTTCTGACTTGCCTTTTTCACGACTGGTAATGCGCCACACCTGCTTCTTACCTGGTGTAGACACTTTTTCAGCATTATTTGACAGCTTGATAGTATTGCGCATCTGGCCATTTTCATCTTCGATTGCAACAATCTTATAAACTGCCCCAAGAGCTGGCTGGTCATAAGCTGTAATCAACTTGGTACCCACACCCCAGACATCAATCTTGGCCTTTTGCATCTTGAGGTTGAGGATAGTATTTTCGTCCAAATCATTAGAAGCATAAATCTTAGCCTCTGTAAATCCAGCCTCGTCCAGTTGCTGACGAACTTTCTTGGAAATGTAGGCAATATCCCCAGAATCAATCCGCACACCCATAAAGTTAATCTGGTTACCTAGCTCACGAGCCACCTGAATAGCAGCGGGTACCCCAATGCGAAGGGTGTCATAGGTGTCCACAAGAAATACACAGTTTTTGTGGGTCGCAGCATAAGCCTTGAAAGCCTCATAATCATTGCCATAAACCTGCACCAAGGCATGGGCATGAGTCCCCAAGACAGGAATGTCAAAGAGTTTACCAGCGCGCACGTTGCTGGTTCCATTGGCGCCACCAATCACCGCTGCGCGTGTTCCCCAGATAGCCGCATCCATTTCTTGAGCCCGACGTGTCCCAAACTCCATCAAGGGTTCATCTTCAATAACCGAGCGAATACGAGCTGCCTTAGTCGCCACCAAGGTCTGGTAGTTGACGATGTTCAAAAGAGCAGTTTCGACCAACTGACATTGAGCTAGAGGGCCTTCCACCTGTACAATCGGTTCATTAGCAAAGACCAAGTCCCCTTCTTGGGCAGAACGAACGGTCAACTCCAACTTGAAATTGCGAAGGTAGTCCAAGAATGCACCATGATAACCAAGCGACTCCAAATAGGCAATATCACTATCTGAAAAACGCAAGTTTTCAAGATAGTTCACAATTCTTTCTAAACCTGCAAAAACCGCATAGCCATTCTTAAAAGGCTGTTGGCGGAAATAAACCTCAAAGACCGCCTTTTTATTGTGAATCCCTTGGTCAAAGTAAACTTGCATCATGTTAATCTGGTACAAGTCCGTGTGCAATGTCAAACTATCATCTGGATACATACTTTTCCTACTTCCTTAGCTAGAAACACATGAAATTTTCAAAAACTTTCATGTATTCCAATAAATTAGTACTATTATATCACATTTTAGCTGGATTGAGAAAAGAGTAACAAGCTATTCTCCACTCTCCAGTTCATCCATATCTTGTTCAAACTTTTTCTGAGCCCATTCGCCATAGCTCTTAAGACCAAGATTGCCAATAAAGACCCAGGGAAGGTAAATAACATAAGTAATTGCCCAAGCAGATAGGTATTTAACGTTCAAAGGATTGTGCTGATAAACTTCTATGTTGAATTGATAATTCTGTAACATCAAAAGAGCCGTAATAGCCAAGGTTAGGAAAAAACAACCCAAAATCGTAAAATGAAAACGACTATAGTAGGTCACTCCCAGATAACGGGCACGATTGAAAAAGAAGAAAATTCCTACTATCAGAGTATAGACTAGAAAATTCGGATTAAAAAGAGATGGAGCCAACACTGCCACCAAATAGCTTAGAAGTACAAGCCCAATAAAGAGTGAAAAAGACTCTGCCCCAGCTTTATTGATTAGTTGTTCTTCTCTTTCGTCAAGTAATTGATAATGAATGAATTTATTTACCATCTTCTTCCTCCCAAAATAGTTGGTCTAGGGTTTTTCCTAAACATCTGCAAATAGACTGGCAAAGCGAGAGACTGGGATTGTATTTCCCTGCCTCTATCAAACCAATAGTCTGGCGCGTCACCCCCACAGCCTCTGCCAATTGACCTTGAGTTAAATCAAGCTCTACCCGAGCTAATTTTAATTTTAAATTTTTAGCCACCTGCGTCCTCCTTATAGTTTTAATACTCATCTACTCTTAAAAAATCCAAAATCAACACAAGCTGTCAGCTATTTATTATAACCTCATTAATTAGCACTCCAATATTATCTTCAGACTAAAATCAGTATGTTGGATTGTTTGAAATAAACTTCCTAGTTTGCTATTTGATTTTTTGTTTAGTATTAGCTTTAGTAGGGTCTTTTAAACGAGTTTTGATTGCTTGTATTCTTATTTAATTGCTTTCATATCACTATTATATAATGCTTTTGGAAATGAGTCTAGCATAAGACAAAAACGTGTACACAACAAGAGCAGGAGCATAGCAAGATGACTGATTTTTGCTGGATTTTAAGTCTGCAAAATAATACTAAATAAAACTAAAATGAATACTCCTTGCTTTTCTTGAGAGTGAACAAGTACAGTAAAATGATTGTAGTGATTACCACAAGATACTGACTAATAGACATCGTATTTGAAGCTACAAATACAGGTAAAGAATAAAAAGGAAGAAGTTCAATTGCTTTGATAAACAAATCATTACTAGTATTCATCATAATCGTATTTAATATATTAGGGATAAAGAGTAGTAAAGCTACTAAAATACCAAATACCAAGCCACTTTTCAATTTGTATAAATAGAAAATATAAGATAATAGAAAATAAAATAGGACTAACAAAATTGTATTGACTACAATGGATACTATAAAATCTAATCCTAAATCACCTGGAACACCCAATTTACTTACGATGACTAGTAGCACAATGCCATTCAAAGAATAAATAATGGAAACTGAGATGACATATAGAAAATTAGACCAGACGTAAATCATCCGATTTTTCTGTTGATTATAAAATAAACTGATCGTATTGTGGGAAAAATCCCTGCTAATAATTCGATTTGCATGTATAATAGCCATTAACATACCGAGCATAGCATAAAAGTTTGAAATATGCTTAATACCAAGCGATGTCCCTTGAGTCTTTAGAATAAAGAATGTAACCAATATCGGCGGTATAAACGAGATAATCAAACCGAGATATATTACGCCTGATGAATATAAATCTCTTATATTTTCCTTAAGAAAATTCAATTTATTTAATTTCATGATTATAACCTTCCTTTATTTTGAACGATTTAGATAAATATCTTTAAGCGTCTCTTTTTTAGTTTCAAAATCAACTACTTTAATAGAGTTTTCGTTAAAAAATTTAAAAAGCTCACTACTTTGAATATTCCCAGACATAGTAATTCTCAGTCCCTCTTTCTGAACAATATCCCCAAATTCTTGTTTGGTAATAAAAATGTCTTTATCTGTAGCTGATGAAAAAGCTATCTCAAACAAGCAATTATGACTATCTTTTCCTACTTTTTGAAATGTCAAAAGCCCGTTCTCCAAGAAAAGAACCCTCTCACAAATTTCTTCAATATCTTCTAATTTATGACTCGATATTAAAATTCCCACATTTTCATGTAAAGCTAAATTTTTTAGAACCGCTAAAACTATTTGTGATGATTCAATATCTAAACCATTAGTCGGTTCATCTAAAATCAATATATCAGGTTCCGTAACGAGAGTTAGAAGCAAAGCTAATTTTTGTTTTGTACCCAAAGAATAGGTCTTTACTTTTTTATTAATAGACTGAGTCAAATCTAACTCTTGGATCAAACTTCCAAATCTTTCTTGATTGTAGTCAATACCATATAAATTTGACAAATATTTTAAATTCTCTAAACCTGTTTTAGATAAAAATAATTTTGGTTCTTCGATTAAATACCCAACATTATCACTACTTATAATATTCCCTAAATTCGGTTCATTATTCTGAACAAGAATTTTCATCAATGTACTCTTGCCAACTCCGTTTCTCCCTACTAGACCAACAATTTCACCCTTATTAAGTGCGAAATTTATATCTTTGAGAATGGTTGAATGACCATAATTTTTACTTACATTTATAACTTCCATTTTTTAATTCCTCCATTAATATTCTTGGTTTTCTCTTTGATCATCATTAATTTTAAAAAGTTGCGCCTCTTTTTAACAACATTATATCATATATCTAACTTAATGCAATATATAAATGTCATTTTGTAAAATTTTATTAACAAAAAACTCTCTACCATAAAAATAGAGAGTGTTAAGTTTAAATATAGGATTTCAAAATATCGACGACATCACTTCTTTTCTTAACCTGATAGGACTTGATTCCCAATTTCTCAGCTACGATTGCATTGTCTTCAATATCGTCTAGAAAGACACAATTTGTAGGATTTAACTGGTATTTATCGAGAATCCCCTTCATACTTATGTCAAGAACCCCTCTTTGATTTATGCTTTCATATTCATCTTACAGATTCTTTTGGTAATAATATCTTTGCCCAATGTAGGGATAGTCTTGTAAGCTAAAGACTTCCTTGTAGCCATGCATTTTATAAAAATCTGGAGCTTGAAACTGGTAGGTATTGACAAAAGCAAAACGACAGTTTCGATTCTTAGCTTCAGTTTCTGCTTGTTGCAATAGTTTTGAACCGATTCCTTGCCCTCTAAGTTCCTCTTTTACAAATAAATACTCGATTTCTAGCCAATTTCCAAAAGTCTCTGCTATCAAACCCGCCAGGAGATTGCCCTTTTCATCTTCGACATAAAGATTAAGTGGCTTACTTTCAGCCTCTTCTCTTTTTGAACGATTATAAGCACGAATCAGATTCCCTATTTCTTGTGATTTATGGGATTCCTTATTTTCCAATCTAAAGTACATCTAAATCTCCTTAAATACTGTTACAGCTTGATTATAGTCTTATTTCAATAGACTGTCAAACTAGCAAAAACTCACCAACCTGAGTTGATGAGTTTCAAATCTATTTTCTAAATTTCCACTGGCTATAAATCCCGAAACCGATAATCCAGATAGCTGATCCGATTGCTCCTACAAATGTAGACTCTTGTAAAAAGAGGGTTACGAAGACAAAGGCAAAGAAGAGCATGGTTAAAGGATTTAGGAAACGATAATGGGGCATGAGATAGCCATCCGCCATAAAGTCTGGTGACTTGCGGTATTTAAGGTGAGCCACCATAATCAAGATATAAATGGCAATATAAACACCTGATGATGATGCCGTAATCAAGGCAAAGGCATCTGAAACACCTGGCAAGACATTAATAAAGGCTGCTAGGGCAATCAAGATTGCTGAAGCGATGATGGCATTTTGTGGCACATTGTGGCGAGAAAGAGTATCTGCCTTAATAGCCTTTAAGAATGAATTTGGCGAATCATGAGCAATCTGGTACAAATGACGTCCTGTTGAATAAAGGGTTGAGTTAAGAGCAGATGCTGCTGATGTCAAAACGACGAAGTTAATCAAGGCTGCTGCCCACTTGATACCTGCCAATTCAAATACTGTAACAAAAGGAGAATCAGCAGAAGCAAGCTCACGCCATGGAATGATAGCCATGATGGCTAAGAGGGCACCACCGTAGAAAAAGGCGATACGCAAAGGAATTTCCTTAACGGCTTTTGGCAAGACTTGACGTGGATTTTTGGTTTCAGAAGTTGTTACCCCGATAAACTCAATCATGAGGTAAGCAAAGAAAACCATCTGAAAGGCCATGACAAAGTTCACTCCACCATTAGGGAAGAGGGAGAAATTGTCGGTGATATTGGCCAAACTTGCTACTCCATGTGGTGTCTTAAAGCCTGTCAAGACCATAAAGACTCCTGTGGCAATCATAGCTAAAATAGCCACAATCTTGACCATCGCAAACCAAAACTCAACTTCCCCAAAGAGCTTCACCGCAATCAGATTGACTAAGGCTAGAATGGTCAAAAATCCAATCTCAATCATCCAACTTGGCCAGCTAGGGAACCAAAACTGAACATAGTGAGAGATAGCAGTGATTTCCGCCATACCTATAAAGACAACGGATAGCCAGTAGGACCAAACCGAGAAATAACCCCAGCCCTTACCCAAATGGCGCGTGATAAAGTTGATAAAGGTATGTTGCTCAGGGTCTTGGTAGAGCATTTCCCCAACCGCACGCATCATAAGGAACATGAAAGCCCCAGTAATCATATAAATCAGTACAATGGAAGGACCTGTAAGGCTAATAGAACGACCTGCTCCCAAAAAGAGTCCTGTTCCGATTGTTCCCGCAATGGCCATAACCTGCACGTGACGATTAGTCAGACCACGCTCCATCTTGTTTTTTTTCTTCTTTGAACTCATATAGTCTCCAATTCTTTTTAAACCTAAAAAGGAGCAAAGAAGGATTTTTCCCTCTTTTTACTCCTTTTAATCATTAGGCTGTTTTTTCAACCTTCAAGATTTTTACATCATAGCTACCAACAGGTGTTTCAATTGTTGCTGTATCACCTGTTTTCTTGCCAATCAAGGCTTGTCCAATTGGGCTTTCATTTGAAACTTTACCTGCAAAGGCATCCGCACCCGCTGAACCTACGATAATATAAACTTCTTCTTCGTCCTCACCAATTTCTTGGATAGTGACTGTTTTACCAATCGCTACTTCGTCTTGGGCAACTGAGTCACTATTGACGATTTCAGCATAACGGATTTTTGTTTCCAAGCTAGAGATTTGTCCTTCTACAAAGGCTTGTTCATCCTTAGCTGCTTCGTATTCACTGTTTTCAGAAAGGTCACCGTATGAACGGGCAATCTTAATGCGTTCTACCACTTCTGGACGGCGGACCAATTTCAATTCTTCTAATTCTTTTTCAAGTTTTTCCTTTTCCTCAAGGGTCATAGGATATGTTTTTTCTGCCATTTTTCTCAACTTTCCTTCGATAATATTGAATCTCTATCTGAGATTCTCATGTTTGTAGTCTTAGTTTGAACTACTATTTTGAGTAAGCTTGCTATTGACGTGCTCAGCTACATTACGATCATGTTCTTCCTGTGTCACTGCGTAATAGACTTTACCATCTGTAACATTGGCTACAAAGTATAGGTTCTCACTCTTAGTTTGATTGATACTTGCTTCAATCGCGTCCTGACTTGGGCTATCTACTGGACCAGGCATCAAACCAGGTTTTGTATAAACATTGTATGGTGAATTAATCGATGTATCAATTCCAGCATCATCTGCTAGGCTGATATTTTGACCAAGTTTCCCTTGGGCATACAAGATTGCAATATTGCTTTGAAGTGGCATACCAAGATTCAAACGGTTGTAGAAAACACCCGCAATCAACTTACGGTCTTCAGTCTTAGCCCCTTCTTTTTCAACCAGTGAAGCAATTGTTAGCAATTCATTGACTGTCAAGTTCTTAGACTTAATTGCACTATAGTGCGGAGTCAAGGTCTTATCCATAGCTGCCAGCATCTCATCAATCAAGCTTTCAATAGTTGTGCTTTCCTTGATAGAGTAGGTCGCTGGGAAAAGATAACCTTCCAAACGGTAACGAGCTCCACTTTCTTTCGTTGGCAAGCTTTCGAGTAGGTTTGGATATTTAGCAACTTCTTGACTGATAAAGTTGTCATCTTGCACTTTAGCCAAGAAAGCTTCCGCTGTCAAAGGTTCTTTAAATTCACCTTGTAATTGGCCTACAGCTTGGGCGATTTGATCAATGGTATATCCTTCTGGAATTGTCAAGTTTGCAAGAGATGGAGCCTGAGGTTCAGGTGTACCACCTTTTTGCAGTTCCTTAATGATGTCCTCTGTACTCATGCTCTTTTGCAAATTGTAATATCCAGCCTTCAAATCTGAATAATTCTTATATTTTGCATAGAAAGCAAAAATCACACCGTGTTTAATCACACCAGAATGCTCAAGAGTTGATCCGATTTCTTGGACATTGGCTCCTTCTGGAATTTGAACAGTCACATATTCCTTAGAATTTGCATCAACAGGTAGCAAGGATGACTGAACATACTGATAACCGAAGTAACCACCTGCCGAAATCAAGGCTAGGAAAATCAGTAGAGAAATGAAGAATGCCTTCAAATGTGATTTTTTCTTCTTAACTGGTTTAACTGTCTCACGGCGACTACGTCTAGGAACTGAACCTAGGCTATCTGCCGATTCAGCTAACTCAGATAGCTCATTATCCACTGCAGGAGTACTAACTTCTTCCTGTTGTCTACTTGTTTTATACGACACCGCAACCTTTGTTGGAATCTCGTTAAATTCTTTGTCTTCGTTAAGTTTTACAGGTTCTACTTTTGGTTGAACTGGCTCGAAAACAGGTTCTACTGGTTCAACTACCGCTTCAATTTTAGGTTCTGCAACTTCTTCATTTCCTGCAATTTCATCCGAAATATTATTAGAACGTGATGGAACACCAGGAGCATTCTTTAATATTTGATCCACAACAGAAAGAGAATTAGCCATCAACTCTTCTGCTGAAGGTTCATGTTCCTGAGTTGAAGGATCTACTGAATCTTCTTGAGATAAAGGAGTTTCAAAACTTGTAATCTCGTTTTCTTGCTCACTTCTATCTTGTTTTTTTACTCTCTCTAAATCACGTAAAATTTGCTCTTTAAAGCTTAATTTTTCGTCTTCTCTTGTTTTTTCACTCAAAAGTTTATCCTCCTCGTTGACAATCCATAATATTATATCTTAAAAACGAAAGAAAAGCAACCTAGCATGCTTTTCTCGCTTATTTTTTAGCTTCCCAGACCATATCATACCAGGTTTCCCCTGCAAAGGTTGACTGAGACCGGCCTTCATTGACAAATCCATGTTTTTCGTAGTAGGCGATGAGATAGTCATGACAGGTTAGGTTAATACCTTCTCTTTCGTGTTCAAGAGCCAACTCTTTCAAGGCTGTTAATAATTTTTGACCAAGTCCAAGGCCCTGTGCTTCCTTGGCAATGGAAAGACAGGTCACAGAGATATAACCACCCGGCTCATGACTATAATCTTCTATCTCTTCTGTAAAAGACTGATCTTGCAGATGACGGTGTGGTCCAACTGGCCCTTCTATATACCCCATGATTCTGCCTTCTTTTTCTGCAACCAGAAACGAGGTCTGAATTTTTCGCAAATGAGCTTCAAAAACCGAGCGAGGAATGGCTTCTTCAAGTGAGAAATTTTCTAGTTCAATCTCAACGATACGATCTAAATCTTCTAATCTTGCTTTCCTGATTTTCATTGTGCCTCCAGATAAAAGGGATTAAACCAAATCATACTAAAACCTTGACTAGCTGCATAAAGGGAAGTTTCTTCATCAATAAAACCGTTCATTTCAAAATAGGATAGCAACTCATCAGGACTCTTCAAACGAATAGCTTTGTAATCCAGCTCAACCGCCACCTCTTTCAAGGCTGCAAGAAGAAGCGTGCCCAAGCCCTGTCTCTGATGGCCAGAGTCAATGACTAAAGAATGCATTTCTAGACATTGCGGATTATGTGGCTGAGGATCGCCTAGAACATAGCCCAGAAGCTGATTTTCATCCCTAGCTAGAAGAAAGGTATCCGCACACTTACGGATACTTTCTTCTAAAATATGGGAAGGTTGCTGCTTTTCAGCTGGAAAAGATGAGGCCTGAAGTGCCTCTATCTCAGTTAAATCAGACTTACTTGCCCGAATGATTTTAATTGGAATTTCCATGAGAACTTCCTATTGAACATTGCTTGTCAGGTTAGACAAGAGACGCTCGAATGAATATTCATAGGTTTGGATATCTCCTGCTCCCATAAAGACGTAAACAGCATTGTCATGGTCTAGGAGTGGAGAAACATTTTCAACAGTAATCACTTGGTGTTTCTTATTGATTTTATTGGCTAGGTCTTCTACCTTAACATCACCATGGTCTACTTCACGAGCAGATCCATAAATTTGGGCTAGATAAACAGCATCCGCTTGGTTCAAAGCGTGGGCAAATTCGTCCAACAAGGCAATGGTTCTTGTAAAAGTATGCGGTTGGAAGACTGCAACAATTTCCTTGCTTGGGTATTTTTGACGCGCCGCATCCAAGGTCGCAATAATTTCTGTTGGATGGTGAGCAAAGTCATCGATAATCACCGTGTCATTGACAATTTTCTCAGTGAAACGACGCTTAACACCGGCAAATGTTTTCAAGTGTTCACGCACCAAGTTCAAATCAAATCCTGCTGTGTAAAGCAATCCAATAACGGCTGTCGCATTCATGATATTGTGTCGACCAAAGGTTGGAATATGGAATTGCCCTAATTCTTGACCACGGAAATGAACTGTGAAGGTTGAACCAGTTGTTGAACGAAGAAGATCACTAGCAACAAAGTCATTACCTTCTGCTTCAAAACCATAATAATAAATCGGAGCATCAGACGTAATCTTACGCAATTCAGCATCTTCACCGTAGATAAACAAACCTTTGGTAATTTGTTTAGCATAGTCGTTAAAGGCATTGAAAACATCCTCTAGACTTGTGAAATAGTCTGGATGGTCAAAGTCAATGTTGGTGATAATAGAGTATTCTGGGTGATAAGGCATAAAGTGACGCTCGTATTCGTCAGATTCAAAGACAAAATATTTAGCATTGGCCGAACCACGACCAGTCCCGTCTCCAATCAAGAAGCTAGTATCTGTAATGTGAGACAAGACATGAGACAACATCCCAGTAGTTGAAGTTTTTCCATGCGCTCCAGCTACTCCCATGCTGACAAAGTCACGCATAAAGCTACCTAGGAACTCATGGTAACGTTTGTAGCTAATGCCATTTTGGTCCGCATAGGCAATTTCGACGTTGTTATCTGGACGAAAGGCATTTCCAGCGATAATTTCCATATCACCGTCTAGATTTTTTTCATCAAAAGGAAGAATAGTAATCCCTGCCTGCTCAAGACCACGTTGAGTAAAGTAGTACTTTTCAACATCTGATCCCTGTACCTTATGCCCCATTTGGTGCAACATCAAGGCCAAGGCACTCATACCTGATCCCTTAATTCCGATAAAATGATATGTCTTTGACATGTTTTCTCCCCTATTCCGTAATTCTTGTCAGATTCAACTCTTGGGCCACCTGACGTTCTTGTTCTTTTTGTTGATTCTTTTTATTGTAGATTTGGCTCTTCTTCAGAAAATCATAGTTGTTTTTCTTTGGACTTGAAGTTTCTTTTGACTCAGCTTGAGTCGACATATTGTTCACTTCTTCCGCCAAGATGTAATGAGACTGAGTCAATTTTTGACTGTATTTGACAAATTCACCAGGATTTTCCTTTTGGAAAGGAGCTGTAGGTTGATTGCCCTGTCTAACTAGACTTGGCTGAGGATGGCGTCTTGTAGGAGTAATATCCTTAGTCAGATAGCTTGCTGAGCGTTTCTTTTTCAAATCCGCACGCGCTTCTTCACGCGCTACCTCCGCATAGCTCCTTCCTTCTTTTTTAACTCCTAAACCAGCCTTCTTAGGCTTCTCTACTGGCTTTTCAATCGGTTTTTCTGGTCTTTCTTCAGTAATAGGGGCCCACTCCAGATAATTCTTATCACGGTATTCTCCCTTGATATTACTGATAAAGTCAGATTCATCATATAGGTCCATAACCGGCATCTCAGTCAGCATGACCTCATCATCTGACACCAATGGAAATCGTTCTTCTCTCATTTTCTATTTCCTTTCAACACTTCATTATAGCGTATTGTCTTGATTTTTCAAGTGTTGGCTTCAGAAATTCCCAAAATTTCTCTAATTTCTGCTAGGGTCAGACTGCCACGTGACTCTGTGCCGTCCAATACTTGTGACACCAGATGTTTCTTTTGTTCTTGGAGTTCCTGAATTTTTTCTTCAATGGTTCCCCTGGTCACTAAGCGATAAACCTCAACCGTTTCTTCCTGCCCCATCCGATGGGCACGGCCAATAGCTTGCGCTTCCACCGCAGGATTCCACCAAAGGTCAACCAAAATAACCGTATCAGCACCTGTCAGATTCAGACCGACACCACCAGCCTTGAGGGAAATCAGAAAGGCATCTCTTTCCCCTTGGTTAAAGGCTTTAGTCATGTCTTGTCTTTCTATGGCTGGGGTTGAACCCGTAATTTTAAAGGATGTCAAGCCCAAGTCTGGCAGTTCTTGTTCAATTTTCTCCAACATTCCCTTGAACTGCGAGAAAATCAAGACACGGTGTCCGCCGTCTGCCACCTGTACCAGCAGGTCTCGGAGACTATCCAGTTTACCACTGGCACCCTGATAATCCTCCATAAAGAGGGCAGGGGTGTCACAGATTTGGCGCAAGCGCATCAGACCAGACAAGATTTCCACCCGACTTCGCTGGAATTCCTGATCTGACACTTGAGCCAGACGGTCTCGCATCTGTTGCAACTGAGCTAGGTAAATAGCCTTTTGCTGGTCTTCCAGTTCATTCTTGTAAACCACTTCAATCAAGTCTGGTAATTCAGTCAGCACTTCTTCTTTCTTGCGCCTCATAACGAAAGGTTTGATAAACTGAGCAACGCGCTCAGCTGGTAATTTCATAAATTCTTTCTTGCTTGGCAAGAGTCCTGGCATGACGATTTGGAAAATAGACCACAACTCACCCAGATGGTTTTCAATAGGAGTTCCTGACAAGGCAAAGACTGACGGCACCACAAATTGTCTCAAGGTCTGGGCAATCTTAGTTTGGGAATTTTTCATGACCTGAGCTTCATCTAAGAAAAGGAAGTCAAAGGCCATCCCCTGATAAAGATCACTATCCTGACGGAAGGTAGCATAGCTCGTCACATAGATTTGATGGCTAACGGCAAGAATCTCCTCACGACTAGCTTTCAAACCATGAACAACAACCACATCCAACTGTGGAGCAAATTTCTGAAATTCATCTGCCCAGTTGTAAATCAAACCCGACGGAGCTAAAATCAAAACCCGACTTTCTTTTGTCACTTGACTGGTCAAAAAAGCAATGGTCTGAAGGGTTTTCCCCAATCCCATATCATCAGCCAAAATCCCACCAAAACCATAATGATGGAGCATTTGCAGCCAGCCAATTCCCTTTTCCTGATAATCTCGTAAATCAGCCTGAACCTGAGTTGCTTGCAAAGGAAAGTCCTCTGGATGCGTCAAATCCTGGGCCAGATTCTGGAATTCTTGTGAAAAAGAAACACGATCTCGTCCTTCAAAGAGATGGGCTAAACTATAAGCCAAAGATTTTCGAGCCTGCAAGGCCCCATCTTTTAATTCAAACTGCCCCAGTTCCTGTAGATTTTGGCGAATTTTCTTGGTTTCTTCATCGAAAAAGTAGACTTGATTGGACGCACCAATGTAAAAATCTTGATTGGCAACCAAGGCCTGCATGGCTTGGTCAATTTCCTCTTGGGCAATATCTTGAAAATCAAACTGGATTTCCAAGAGACCTCCCTTGGAAGCAATCTGCACTTGAGGGCTTGCTAGGCTATAAATTTCTCCTAGCTTGTCTGATAGATCAACATTCCCGAGTTTTTCAAAAACTGGAATGATGTCATGGAAGAAATGATAAACAGACTCGGCTTTTAAGGCCTGACGCCAAGATTGAAAGTCTGCTTCAAATCCAGCTGCCAAACAGACTTGGAAAACTCTTTCTTCTAAGTCAGCATCACTCGAAAAAGGTAATTCTTCTAGCTCTTGTCGGCTAGATACCTTCCTGTCTCCATAATCAAACTGAATTTCTAAACGAATCCGATTGTCTTCTTCCCTGTCAAAGTAAAAAGAGGGTTCAAAAGTTTTGATATGTAGACGTTCTGGAGCTGAAACGGTCCCCATCTGGCTAAAAAGAGTTAAACAGTAAGCAAATTTATCGCGGTCACTGCTATCAAATTGCAAATATTTCTTTCTGTGTTGATCCACAGGTAGCGCTTTGATTTCTTTGAGAAGACACATCTGCTGGTCTGTTAGAAAATAAACCTGTCCTTTATGGAAAAGCACAGCTCCCTGATAAAAGACATTGACCCTATGAGTCTCACTGATTTCCATTTCAAAATAGTCAGAGTATTCTGTTACTGTAAAGGCAAAAAGATTAGCATCCGCATGCATATCCTGAAAGAGCAGGGTTTGGTAGCTATCCACTTGATGGTCAAATTGAAAATGCGGCAAGGCCATCAGTAAATTCACACCCTGCTCAAAAAAGGTCAGAGGGAAAAAGAGGTGCCGACCTTGATTTTGGAAAAAGAGATCTGGAGCCAGTCCTTCTTCCGTTAGTCCCCGCAAGAAAGTCAGAAGTTCTTGACTTTCTTCATTAAAGGCTTCCCAAGACAGAGACTCCTCATAAGTTTTGCCAATCATATAGGGTTTTCTCTTCTCGACGACTTTTAAAAAGAGTGGAATATCCCGAATGACGTAGTATTTTTGACTATTGATTTGCCCGATTCTCAGCGTCCACAAGATATGATTGGTTCCTGCTTCCACCTGACCGACAGCCGATAATTCATAGGCTCGTTCTGTTTTTGGAGACAAGATTCGATCCAAAAACTTGCCTCCCAAGGTCACCTTGGTTTCAACGGCCTCTTTTTCTTCATGACCTTCTTCCAGACTCTGCAAGATTTCCTGACCCCGCTCATCATTTTTTAAAAAATGCTCTAGCGCCGCCAAATGCACACAGTAGCCCCTCTTTTGGAAAAAATCGCAAGCACAAAAAACCAAATCATCCTCTAAACTATAGCGCAATTCTTCTTCTGCAACACGAGCATAGAGGCGATTGTTCTTTTCCTTGATGATGTCAACCTTACCAGTTTCATAAAGGGCAACGCCTTCGATACGGACCTTCCCCGGAATCAATTTAGCCATATTTTTACCTTTACCTTATCTTTTTATTATACCATATTTTCCCCTATGAAAATAGCCTTCTAAGGATACTTTTCTCCTAGAAGGCTGGATTTTTAAAGTTTAGCAAAAGTCGTCACAATTCGCTGACACACTTCTTGCAACAGAGATTTAGGCATGGCTACATTGAGACGAGCATGGAGACTTCCTTCCTCTCCAAAATCCAAACCACGGTTAAGGATAACCTTAGCTTCATTTCTCAAAAGCTCTTGTAATTTTTCATCAGTCAGGTCATAGGCTGAAAAATCAAGCCAAATCAAGTAGGTTCCTTGCGGTTTCATAACCTTGATTTTAGTCTCTTTTCCAAATAGATCTACCACATAATTGATGTGGTCTTCAAAGACTTGCTTGAGTTCCTCTAACCAATCCTTACCATAGCGATAGGCAGCTTCTGTCGCCAAATAACCCAAACCTGAAATTTCATGTTGATTATTAGCCAACTGGCGTTTCTGGTAAGCCAGTCTCAACTTAGGATTTTCAATAACTGCATAGGAATTTTTTGTCCCAGCAATGTTAAAGGTTTTAGTGGCACTGCTCAAGACAATCGCAAAATCTTTGAAGGCAGGATTAATGGTATTGAAGGAATGATGCTTGTGACCAAAGAGGGCCAAATCTTGGTGAATCTCATCCGAAACCAACAAAACACCATGTTTTTGGCAGAGTTGTCCAATCTTCTCCAACACTTCCTTTTCCCACACACGTCCACCAGGATTGTGAGGGTTGCAAAGAATATAGAGTTTGACGTCCTCTTCCACCAAATCCTTTTCAAGTTGATCAAAGTCAATCTCAAACAGACCATCCTTTTCCACCAAAGAATTGGTAATCAATCTACGGTTGTTCAACTTGACACTGCGTGCAAAGGGTGGATAGACAGGTGTGTTAATCAAAACCGCCTCGCCTTCTTTTGTAAAGGCTTGAATAGCTGTTGAGATGGCTGGTACCACACCCTCGATAAAGACAAGAGCCTCTTTGTCAAAGTGGTAACCGTGTTGTGTGGCTTCCCACTTTTGAACTTCCTTAATTAACTCTTCACTGGCATAGGTATAACCATAAACCAGTTGATCAGCGTAAGTTTGCACGGCTTGGCGGATTTCAGGCAAGACTACAAAGTCCATATCCGCTATCCAAGCTGGTAGGACCTCACTATCCGTTTCTGCCTCTTTCCATTTATAGGTGTGGTGCCCTAAACGATTGGGCAGGCTTGTAAAATCATATTTTCCCATCTTTGTCTTATCCTTCTAATGCTTGGCGCAAATCTGCAATCAAATCTCTAGCATCCTCAATCCCAATCGACAAACGCAAGAGGTCATCTGTCAAACCATAAGAATGGCGCACTTCTGCTGGAATATCAGCGTGAGTTTGCGTCGTTGGATAAGTAATGAGACTTTCTACCCCGCCTAAACTTTCCGCAAAAGAGAAGACCTTGAGACTGTTCAAAATATGAGGAATGCGTTTTTCATCGGCTACTTTAAAGGAAATCATGCCTCCACGACCAGTGTAGAGAACTTCCTTGACTGCTGGAGAATCCTTCAAAAAGGCAACCACTTCTTGGGCGTTAGCTGTTGAGCGCTCCATACGAAGAGACAAGGTCTTGAGACCACGAATCAATTGATAACTGTCAAATGGAGACAAGACTGCCCCTGTCGTATTGAGATTGTAAAAGAGCTTCTCGTATAGTTCTAAACTATTGGTCACAACCACTCCAGCCAAGACATCATTGTGGCCTGCTAGATACTTGGTTGCTGAATGGAGAACGATATCTGCTCCGTCTTCAATCGGACGTTGGTAGATAGGGCTATAGAAGGTATTATCCACCACCACTTTAGCACCCTTAGCATGAGCTAATTTTGCTAGTTTTTCGATATCAAATTCCAACATCAAGGGATTGGTTGGTGTTTCGATATAGAGGACATCCACATCCTTCTCCAACTCCCCAATCAACTCTTCTTCTGTATTGGCATAGGTAAAATGGAAACGGCCTTCCTGCTCAACTTGGTTGAACCAGCGGAAAGAACCACCGTAAAGGTCACGGACAGCCAAGATCTTACTTCCTACTGGAAAGACGCTAAAGGCCAGTACAATAGCTGACATACCTGAGCTAGTAGCTAGAGCATAGTCTGCTGACTCAATAGCCGCCAAGACTTCTTCTGCCTTAGTGCGAGTTGGGTTTTTGGTACGCGTATAGTCAAATCCAGTAGATTTACCAAACTCTGGATGCTGATAGGTCGTTGAAAAATGAAGCGGTGTCACCAAAGCTCCTGTCGCTTCATCTGATTTGATACCCGCCTGGGCCAAAATTGTGTTAATGTGTAATTCCTTGCTCATACAATACCTCCAAATCTATAGTAACTATTGTACCACTTATTTTCATCAACTCATTTTCTTCTTTTCAAGAGCTAGTTATAGTTTCAAACTATATACTTAGCTAGTAAAGCTAAAAAGAATCCAGAAAAGCTTCCAAATTCTTTTGTGACAATGATTGCTAGGGTTTACTTTAACCGAAAGAAAGCCTGTTGGGCTAAATAGTCATAATGGTCTTTGTTAAATTGATATTGGCCCACATGCTGACCAATCTGACCGACATCCACGGAAAAAATATAGTCTTCATTTTGATAATGCCAATTAAGTCTAACTGTATTCAAGACTGTCTTATAAGTAAAATCTTGAACTTGATTCCAAGGCATCTCTACGACGTGATTAGAACGATTCTCAGTCACATCACTGATGTCCATCAAGCAGATTCTCTTAGGTGTGAATGCTAGAATCTTAGGCTTCACACTCGACTGAACATAGTAACTTCCTCCTACAATGAAGAAATCAATAAAGGATTTCAGCCATGTCTTTTTCTTGAAAGCCATCAGAAAATTCTTTTGCCCTTCAATGTGGCAAGTTGAAAGAAATGATTCAATCTGTTTTTCTGTTGCAAACTCCATAACAGCACCCATGATGATACCTCCATAACGATTAGTAAATAGGCAGATAAGAACTCTTCACATAAAGAAGAACTTATCATTTGTTACGTTTTATCTTACTTTTACAGTAGACGGCATCCCCTCCTATAAAATCATCCTAGCATGTGCATACTTCAGTTAACATTGGAAGAGGATTTAAAAAATAGCTTCTCACACTTTTATTATATTCATTATATCATAACTCCAATAAACAAATAAAAAAATATAAGATTTTTTCTTCCAACTTCGCTATCATTCTATAAAAAAACGACAGCTTCTTTAGAAATCATCATTTTTCTTGAAAAATCCTTATTTGACATGTTTTGCCAATTCTTCTTGGGCTTTTTTATTGGATTCTTCTTTTTCTTTCAGCCATTTTTCTTTGGCTTTTTCATATTCATCTTTTGTGACTGTTTTATCTTGTACTTTGAGATATTTATATGATTCGACCCCTTTATTACCAGCTAATGAATATGGTGTTGAGAAAGGAACAATTTTTCTCAATGTTGGTGTTCCACCCAGTGAAACGTTTGGAATTGCTAAAGAGCTATCTACCAACCAAGCTTGAGCATCTGCATATTTTTCATAACGTTTAGCCGGATCTTGCTCCTTATTAGCCTCTTCCAACATTTGAGTATAAGTATCAAGTCCAACTGCCTTAGCCTTATCATTGGCTTCACCTGGCTCTAAACCTAGATTTTGCAGCAAACCACCAGAATTAACGTTAAAGACATCAAGATAGGTTGAAGGGTCTTGATAGTCTGCACTCCAACCACCGTTGTAAAGATCATAATCTTTCTGAGCAGCAGTTTGAGCCAAATAGCTTGTATTATCAAAGTCTTCAGTAGAGAGTTGGTGAACATCAATCACAACATTATCTGAACCCAAGACAGATTCAATTGATTGTTTCATGGAATTGATTCCTTGAATCTCTGCCTTATTCGTCAAATCTACTGTTTTATCTAAGTGGATAGGGAATTGGACTCCTTTAGCTTGGAGTTCTTTCTTAGCTTCAGCAAATTTAGCCTTGGCTTTTTCTGGATTGTAGTATGGATCCTGGGCATCTGCGAAGTTAATTCCTTGCCATTCTTTACCATAATTCACCATCTTAGAAGCCACTACTTCACCAAAGTCTTTTCCATTGATACTTACGAAGTTTGGAGGAACAACCAAGTTACGCAAAATCTTAGTTGCACCATCTTCTCCTTGAGATTGAGCTCCGTAAGCTGTCCGATCATAGGCAAAATTAATAGCTTGACGGAAGTTTTTATTAAGAACCGCTTCTTGAGTCGATTTCTTCTCAGCATCACTTGTCTTGGAAGTGAATTTATAAGATTTTCTATCCAGATTAAAGTTTAAGAAATAAGAAGTAGCATCTTGCATGCTATAGATGATATTGTCCTTATTCTTTTCTTTAATTCCTTCAAAACTTGAACTATTTGGATAAAGACGAGCGTAGCTATAAGCCCCCTCGACAAAGTTACGAGCCAGTGCATCCTGGTCACTACCATCATAATAGGCCAACTTCACATCATCTACAAAGACATTTTTAGCATCCCAGTAGTTAGGATTTTTCTTGAATTCGATGACAGATTTTGAAACAAAGGATTTCATCAAGAAAGGTCCATTGTACAAAATGCTAGATGGGTCTACCTTCCCAAAATCATCCCCTTTTGATTTCAAGAAATCAGCGTTAACTGGGAAGAGAATGGTTGAAGTTGTTTTAGAATTCCAATAAGATTCTGGTCGTGTCAAGGTATATTGAACAGTTTGGTCATCAAGAGCCTTGACTCCAACAGTTGAAAAGTCTGTTGTTTTACCGTTAATATAGTCATCCAAACCTGCAACGGATTCTTGCACCAAGTACAAGGCTTCGGATTTTTTATCAGCTGCATATTTCAAACCTGTCACAAAGTCTTGAGCAGTTACAGGAGCATATTCTTCCCCATCTGCAGTATACCACTTAATGTCCTTACGAAGTTTGTAGGTATAGGTTAAACCGTCTTGAGAAACACTCCAATCCTCTGCCAATGATGGAACATAGTTCCCATACTGGTCATTTTCCATGAGACCATCTACTAGATTAGTCACAATATCATTGGTTGTTGCACGGTTTTCTGCTAGATAATTCAAACTAGATGGGTCGCTTGAATAAACATAATTGTATGTTTTTGACCCTGTGCTGGAATTTCCACACGCGCTTAACAAAATACCCGCACTTAACACGACACCTGCAAGCGTTGCATACTTGGCTTTAGACTTTTTCATCTCCATAACCTCCTGATTTAAATATTTGTCTTATTATACAACTTGAGTTTTATTTAGTCAATAGCTTTTTAAGTAAAATTTAAGAAAAATAAAATTTCTATCTACAAACTATAGAAATTATTCTACAAAATAATAAAAAGAGAATAATTCAAGCATTTCATGATAGAAATGTTCAAATTATCCCTTTTATTTATAAAAAAATTATTGAGAAATTCTTAATTTTGCTCGTAGACGATTTGCTTGGGCTTTTCCAATCACCTTGTCCAATAGACGGGTACGGAGACTCAAGAATCCGTAAACTCCTCCCCCCATGGCACCGACAAGGGCTACATATAGGAAACTCCACAAACGTCCACTTGGTTGGAAGACAAATCCTAAAATCCACTGGAATGTCCCAACTACTAGAAACATGAAAATAGTTAACAAACTGATTAAAATGGTTCGTTTCAAAATCACTTTGCGCTTAACACCAGTTACCTTGCAAATGTCCCGATACATCAAAACATTAGGAATGATGAGCCCAATTGTTGTAGAAATCAAAGGCCCGTAACTGTGAAAGAGAGCAATGGTTGGCAGTTGCAAGACCAGCTTGGCAATGGAACCATAGATAAAATAGAGAACGGCCTTGCGGTTGCGGAACATAGCTTGAAGCATTGGAGACAAGACCATGTACAAGCCTAAAATAGTAGACTGCAAAACTGCAAAGACAAACAAGCCCATAGCCAAACTATCTGGCTTGCCATAGAAGACTGTATAGAGAGGTTCTCCTACCATGACTACTCCAACCGTTGCTGGTAGCAAGAATAGGAAAAGCATGGTAATGCTGTCCTGAACGAGACGAGAAGCCGCCTTCAAGTCCCCCTTAACATAGTTCTCAGTCAAAAGTGGCAAACCTACACTCCCAATCGAAACCCCAACAGAAATCAAAATCATAGTGATTTTATTAGGATTGGCAGAGAAATAAGAAAACATGACAACCAAGTCTTCATTACTATAGTTGGTAAACCAGCTCATACTATTGATAAAGGTCATCTGGTCCAAAATCTGGAAAAGCTGGATAGCAGACCCTGTCAGGATAAAAGGAATGGCTTCCTTAATGGTGTCGACCAAAAGACGCTTGCTGTTTATCTTATCTCCTGTTTCAAGGACTCTTTTAAGTAATCCTTCTTTAGCAAGGAAATAGATCAAAACTGCAAAACTAGCTACCATGCCGACAAAGGCAGCAAAGGTGGATTGGGTAACCGCTGCTAGATAATCTCCTGAGCCCATTTTCATAATCATAAAGGTAGCTAAGAGCATCCAGATAACACGAATGACCTGCTCAGCGATTTGGCTCATGGCATAAGGTTTCAGGTTATTCATCCCTTGGAAGAAACCTCGAATCACACTCATAGATGGGAAAATCAAGACCGCCCAAGCCAAGCTCTGCATGATTGGGATTAAGTCTTTGCCCACGCCAGATAAGTCTGCTAGCCAAGGAGCAAAGACATACAAGACTAGTGCAAAAACAAGACCTAGTCCTGTCATAAATCCTAAAAAGCTCCGAATCAGGGCAAAGCTATGCTCTTCTTCTCGCATGGTATTGTACTTGGCCACTTGCTTGGCCACCGCAACTGGAATACCCGCTGTTGAAACCAGCAAGAACCAGGCATAGATATTGTAGCCCATGGTAAAGAGACCATTTGCTGTAGCCGCATAAGACCCCATCCATATATACCAAGGGATGATATAAATGGCACCGAGTAGACGACTGATAAAGTTACTAGCCGTTAGCCAAGCAGTCCCCCGTAACATCTGGGCCTGCTGGTGATTGTTTTCGTTAGACATAGATTCCTCGTTTAATTTTAATCACTAGGAAAAATTCCTCATCTTCCATTATAAACTTTTCCTTGTCACTTGTAAATTTACGACTTTCGGTTTACAATAGAAAGTATGATTAAGATTGAAACCGTATTAGATATTTTAAAGAAAGATGGTCTCTTCCGTGAGATTATCGACCAAGGACATTATCACTACAACTACAGCCATGTCGTATTTGACACCATCTGCTATGATAGCCGCAAAGCCAAAGAGAAGAGCCTCTTTTTCGTTAAAGGTGCTGCCTTTAAGAAGGAATTTCTGATTTCTGCCATCTCTCAAGGCCTCGGTTGGTATGTGGCTGAAAAAGACTATGAGGTTGGTATTCCTGCTATCATCGTCAGTGATATCAAGAAAGCCATGAGTTTGGTAGCTATGGAATTTTATGGCAATCCACAGAAAAAACTCAAACTCCTTGCCTTTACTGGTACTAAGGGTAAAACAACAGCAGCCTACTTCGCCTATAACATTTTATCTCAAGGGCATCGACCTGCTATGCTCTCGACCATGAATACAACTCTAGATGGCAAGACTTTCTTTAAGTCTGCATTGACAACCCCTGAGAGTATTGACCTCTTTGACATGATGAATCAAGCTGTGCAAAATGACCGTACTCACCTCATCATGGAGGTCTCCAGTCAGGCCTATCTGGTCAAACGTGTCTATGGTCTAACCTTTGATGTGGGAGTTTTCCTCAATATCAGCCCCGACCATATCGGCCCGATTGAACACCCTAGCTTTGAAGACTACTTCTACCACAAACGTCTCTTGATGGAAAATAGCCGAGCAGTTATCATTAACAGTGACATGGACCACTTTTCTGTCTTGAAAGAACAAGTGGCAGATCAAGACCATGATTTCTATGGTAGCCAATCAAATAATCAAATCGAGAATTCCAAAGCCTTTAGTTTTTCAGCTACGGGTAAACTCGCTGGAGATTATGATATTCAACTCATTGGGCACTTCAATCAAGAAAATGCCGTTGCTGCTGGACTTGCTTGTCTCCGTCTCGGAGCTAGTCTTGAGGACATCAAAAAAGGAATCGCTGCTACCCGTGTTCCTGGTCGTATGGAAGTCCTCACCCAGAAAAACGGAGCCAAGGTCTTCATCGACTATGCCCACAATGGTGACAGTCTCAAAAAACTAATCAATGTTGTAGAAACTCATCAAACTGGAAAGATTGCTCTGGTTCTGGGTTCGACAGGAAATAAGGGAGAAAGTCGTCGTAAGGACTTTGGCCTCCTCCTCAATCAACACCCTGAGATTCAAGTCTTTTTGACTGCTGATGACCCTAACTATGAAGACCCAATGGCCATTGCAGATGAAATTAGTAGCTACATCAATCATCCTGTTGAAAAAATTGCGGATCGCCAAGAAGCCATCAAGGCAGCGATGGCTATCACAAATCACGAATTAGATGCAGTTATTATTGCTGGTAAGGGAGCCGATTGCTACCAAATCGTCCAAGGCAAGAAAGAAGTCTATCCAGGAGATGCAGCCGTCGCAGAAAATTATTTATAAGATAGTAAAAAATCAAGGGAAATGAAACCCTTGATTTTTTCTATTTTTATTTAAAAGCGTTTTTCAAACCTTCAACGGCACCTTCTACAGCACCTTTAGCATCTTCAACTACTTCTTTTGCCTTAGCAACTGTCTTTTCTACAGCGCCTTCTGCTTCAGTCTTGCCATCTCCAGTAACTTTACCAAATCCTTCTTTGATAGCGCCTGTTGCTTGTTCCAATTTGTTTTCAAGTGACATATGATTGTCTCCTTTAATTTTATTCCGATATGTGTTACCGGTTACATATAGTTTATACCGAATACTAAGGAAAGTCAAACAATGTGCTCAGAAACAAGAAATCAGACCAAGTAGAAAGTTAATCTCTCCTTATCCAAATCGATAGCCAACTCATACTTCCCCTCTTCATTTTGGACAATATAACCTAGGACGACCAAACTATCCACAAAGATATCACGGCGTTTCTGTATAAGCTGGTCTTTTCTGAGAAATTTCAACAAAAAAGTCGTCATATATTTGAGAGCATACTCAGGATTAACATCTCCCAAAATGTCATAGAGTTCCTGCTGTTTTTCTGTCAAAGGATACTGATGTTTGACCTTGTAGAAATAATTAGACAGGGTCATTTTTGATCTCGCAAAGTCTGTCTTTTCAACTAAAATAGCTGCATTGGTTTGATTTCGTAATTCCGTCTCAAAACGCTGCTCTAACAAGTCTTGATAGGCCGGACTATCTTCGCTGACAAAAATCTCTTGATCCAGTTCAAGACTATCGAGTGATTCAAGCATAGGAAGATTAAGGTAATAACGCTTATTTTCTCGTAGAATCAAACCTGCCTTTATATACTCTTCCATGAGTTTATCAACTGCAACATTTGGAAATCGAGCCTTAATTTCTCGCAAAATCACATCCTCATGCTGGTCCAGATAGCGGATCAATTCTCTAAAAAATGGCTGTCTCGTCAAACGAGATGGATTAAAAATCTGAATCATGAAGATTCCTTTCTTTACATTCTAACAGAGGCAATGCTGCCAACTGACTAGGATTGGTCCCAGCTTGGTTCAAAGGAACAGGCAGACCTAGTTCTCTGTAATACTCTCTCCAAAAATCACTAATCTCCTGCTCCCCATCTCCAAATTTCATGGGAATAGTTTCAAAAATCGGTAGAATTTCTGCTATATACTGGGAACAGTAGAAACTAGCGCCATCTGGATAGAAAGAAGCATTGTAGGGAGCTCCAAGATATTTGCAAGCTTTTTCCTTCACAGACTGGATATCCATTTCTGGGTAAACATAGAGGTCGTACAAGTGATTGGACTCAAAGAATTCTGCTGGTTCCTGACAGATAACACCCGCCTTTCCACTAGCATGGTAAATCATCCCATCCAAACAAATCGCAACATGGTTATAGTTGCCTGTGGAAGTCTGGATGGCCTGTCCCATATCTGACTCATCTCTCACAAAAATCAAATCGCCATTTTCTAACATGCTTCACTCCTAGAAAAAAAGGAGCCGAAACTCCTTTCGATATAAGTCAAACTAGCCTTTCCTAATTTGAATTAACACTCAAAATCTTAAGCATTAAAGCTTTCAGTCAATTGAGGTACCACTTGTTTCTTACGTGAAACAGCACCAGCAAGGAAGGCATGATTGTTTTCAAGTTTGAAGTTGAAGGCTGCTTCAACCTTGTCCATGTTAGCACCAAGTGCTAGGATTTCTGAGTTTGAGTTGACGATATCTGTAATCATCAAGACAAAGTCAGAATAACCATTTGCTGCGTTAGCGGCTTGCATTGCAGCTTCAATTTCTGCTTGACGTTCCAATACTTCAGCGATGTCAACTGAGTTTACTTGAGCAACACGGACATTATTTCCGTTCAATTCAAAAGTCTTAGCATCGATGTCAATCAATTCTTCAGCAGATTTGCTTGCCAAGTTGGTACCAGCTTTCAACATAGCCAAACCATACTCTTCTAAGTTCACACCAGCCAATTCAGCCAATTCTGGAGCAATGACTTTATCTGTTGGGTGTGTTGTTGGTGATTTCAAAAGAAGGGTATCTGAAATCAAACCTGAAAGCATCAAACCAGCAATCTCTTTAGGCACAGCTACACCATGTTCTTTGAACATACGGTAAACGATTGAAGACGCTGAACCAACTGGCTCCAAACGCATGTAAAGTGGGCTTGCAGTTTCAAAGTTAGCCACACGGTGGTGGTCCACAACACCATAAACTTCTACTTCAGCGATATCTGATACAGATTGTTGGAATTCATTGTGGTCAGTCAAGATAACTTGCTCTGCGCCTTCTGCTTTAGCAGAAGTGATAACACGCGGTGCTTCCACACCAAAATAGTTCAAGACAAAGGCTGTTTCTTCATTTGGAGTTCCAAGGGCAACAGCTTCCGTATCCAAACCGTAAGCTTCTTTTGCAAGGTAGGTAAAGGCTACAGATGACCCGATGGCATCTGAGTCTGGATTTTGATGACCAAATACTAGAATCTTAGACATGATAATACCTCATTTTATTTATTCTCTTTATTGTAGCATTTTTTTCGCTTTTTGACAAAAGTAAGAGGAGTCAAAGGGCTCCTCACGATTCTTCAAAATAACTGAGTAAATTTCTATCTTGATTTTCAGATAAAAATCTTTCCTTCTGTGGCCTCTTCTTACGCTTGAGAAGGGCTTCAGCCGACATGGCTTCTTCCTTACTGGCAAAACCTTGAGCATAGATGAGTTTGACTGGCAAGCGTGCTCGTGTGTATTTGGCTCCCTTCCCACTATTGTGGACAGCGAGACGTCTTTTTACATCAGTCGTATAGCCTGTATAGTAAGATCCATCACGGCACTCCAGCACGTACATATAAGCCTTATGATCCATAATAAATCTCTTCGAGTTCCGGCGTATAAGAGCCATCATCATTGTGTACAATGAGAGGTGGCAAGACCTTAAAACCACTTGTCGAGCCATCCTTGATAGCTTCAATCAAGAGCATGTTGGCTTCCTTTTCCCGCTTTGGATAAACAAACTGCAGGCGCTTAGGGGCTAGATTATGCCGTTGCAACATGTCCAAGATATCCAAGAGGCGATCAGGTCTATGAACCATGGCCAAACGCCCATTGGACTTGAGAATACTTTGGGCACTACGACAGATTTCTTCCAAATTAGTCGTGATTTCATGGCGTGCCAAGAGGTAATGTTCGCTCTCGTTCAAATTGGAATTAGGATCCACCTTGAAATAAGGCGGATTACACAAAATCATATCCACCTTACTTCCCTGAATGTGGGCAGACATATTTTTCAAATCATCGCAGATGACCTCCATCTGCTCTTCCAAACCATTCAAACGGACAGAGCGTTCAGCCATATCCGCCAAACGCTCCTGAATCTCAACAGCCAAAATCTGTGCATGAGTACGAGTGCTAGCAAATAGCCCCACCGCTCCATTACCAGCACAAAAATCCACTATCAAGCCCTTTTTAGGAAAACGTGGAAAACGTGACAAGAGAACACTATCCACCGAATAGCTAAAAACCTCTCTATTTTGAATGATTTTAATATCTGTCGAAAAGAGCTGGTTAATGCGCTCTCCTGATTTTAATAATTGTTCTTCTTCCATGGTCTTATTATAGCAAATTTATATTAACATTACAAAAGATAGAGATTTCTAACTAGTGCTTCTGATTCTTCAAATGTTGAAGGGCTTCCTTGGTCCAAATTGGCATCATTCGTTTGAGAGGAGCAAAGCCGTAGTTAAAACGATCGCTTGAAAAGCGTCTCCGTCTCGGAAACTGGTGCTTTTCTTCCTCCAAAGTACGGATAGAAAGACTAGCTTTCCCTGTAAATTCATCTAAATCCACCACCTGAACCTGAACCTCTTCATCGACTTTCAAGGCTTCTTGGATATTTTCAATAAAACCCGTCCGAATCTCTGAAATGTGAATCAGCCCCGTATCACCCGTTTCTAGCTCAACAAAGGCACCGTAGGGCTGAATCCCTGTAATACGGCCCTTTAGTTTATCACCGATTTTCATTTTAGTCCTCGATTTCAATTGTTTCAATCACGACATCTTCAACTGGCTTGTCCATAGCCCCTGTCTCAACAGCAGCAATAGCATCCAAGACAGCGTAAGAAGCTTCATCAGCTAGCTGACCAAAAACAGTATGACGGCGGTCTAGGTGAGGTGTCCCACCTTGGTTGGCATAGATTTCCGCAATCTGTTCTGGCCAACCACCACGCGCAATTTCTTTCTTAGAATAAGGCAGGTGTTGATTTTGCACGATAAAGAACTGGCTACCGTTGGTATTTGGACCAGCATTGGCCATAGAAAGGGCACCACGGATATTGTAAAGTTCTTCAGAGAATTCATCCTCAAATGATTCACCGTAGATTGACTCGCCACCCATACCAGTTCCAGTTGGGTCTCCACCTTGAATCATAAAGTCCTTGATAATACGATGGAAAATGACACCATCATAGTAACCATCTTTTGAAAGAGCTACAAAGTTAGCCACTGTTTTAGGAGCATGTTCAGGGAAAAGCTTAATACGCAAGTCTCCGTGATTTGTCTTAATAGTCGCAAGAGGACCTTCTACTGTTTCAATGTCTACTTGTGGGAAATGCAATTCTTTTTCTACCATACCAAATCCTTCTAAGGCATCAAAAATGCCATCTTCTTCTAATGTTTTTGTAATATAATCTGCTTTTTCTTTGATGTTATCATGAGAAATTCCCATTGCAACGCTGATTCCAGCATAATCAAAGAGTTCCAAGTCATTCAGGCCATCTCCAAAAACCATGACGTTCTCTGGTTTCAAGCCAAGGTGTTCCACAACCTTTTCCACACCCGTCGCTTTGGAGCCTGAAATCGGCACAATATCAGACGAATGCTCATGCCAACGAACCATGCGAAGTTTGTCAGAGAGACTGTCAGGTAAGTGTAAGTTATCTCCTTTGTCTTCAAAAGTCCACATCTGATAGATGTCTTCTTTCTCATGGAAATCAGGATCCACATCCAAATCGGGGTAAATTGGATTGATAGCCTCACTAATCATATCGGTGCGAGTCGATAATTTGGCGTCATGACTCCCAACCAAGCCATACTCAATTCCTTCTTCCTTAGCCCAAGAGATATACTCCTCAACATCTGATTTCTCAATCTGATGTTGATAAATGACCTGACCTTTTTTATCTTCGATATAAGCCCCATTCAGGGTTACAAAAAAGTCAGGCTTGAGTTCACGAATCTCCGGAACGACACCAAAAATCCCTCGTCCAGAAGCAATACCTGTCAAAATTCCTTTCTCACGTAATTGCTTAAAAACAGTTGGGATTGAAGCTGGAATAAAACCTGTCTTTGAATTCCGCAATGTATCATCAATATCAAAAAAGACAATCTTGATCTTCTTTGCCTTGTATCTTAATTTGGCATCCATCTCACTACCTCTTTCAATCTAACTCTTTCCATTATACCATAAAGTAGCTAAATCCCCTATTTTCAAAAAATTTCCAGTTTTATTGTAAATCCTTGGATAAGTATAAAACTAAATCATCATCGTTTTGACAACTTGCACCCATTTCTAGCGGTTTATTTCTATACCAGACACCTGTACCATCTGGAATGTAGCTCCGTCTGATATACAATCTCTGGGCAGGGCCATAGCCTAAGTGCAAACCTACACCAAGAGTGACCTTACTCGAAACAAACTTGACTCGTTTTTCTGCTTCTTCTAGCAGTTGATTCCCAATCCCTTGATTTCGAAAATGCTCAAACACATTAAAATCTGATAATTCTGGATAGACTTCTGCAAAAGGACCATGTTTAGCAGAGGGCAAAATGGTAATGTAGCCCGCTACAGCACCATCAATCTCTGCAACTAAAACTTCTCTCTCCCCACTTTCCTGTTCCAGAAAATATCTAGCCAAAATTTCCTCTCTACCAGGCCAACCTTGATTCATAAATCCATGAGATAAGGATTCAATATCAGACTTAATCATATTTCTAATCGTACAATTCATCTTTGACTTACCTACCTTTACTCTTTCTATTACCATTATAGCACGCCAAAGTCAGAAAAAAACTATCTCGTGAAAAAAGACCCAACCGGGTCTTAATTCGCTTTCTTATTTTCAAGCTCATGAAAAAGAGGTCCACTGGACCTCTTTTTTAATCTTCGTTTACGAAAGGCATCAAAGCCATTACGCGAGCGCGTTTGATAGCTGTTGTTACTTTACGTTGGTTCTTCGCTGAAGTTCCAGTTACACGACGAGGAAGGATTTTCCCACGTTCTGAAACGAAACGGCTAAGAAGCTCAGTATCTTTGTAATCAACATATTCGATTTTGTTAGCTGCGATGTAATCAACTTTTTTACGGCGTTTGAATCCGCCACGACGTTGTTGAGCCATGTTTATTTCTCCTTTATATATTTAATTCGTTTTGTCCATTCTTAGAATGGGAGATCGTCATCTGAAATATCCATTGGATTTGAATTACCAAATGGACTCTCGTCACGACCGAAGTTTGGTGTAGATTGTGCAGGTTGTGATCCACCAAATGAACCACCAGTTGAAGCTCCCCCACCGAATGAATTTGAATTATCAAATCCTCCAGCGTTGTAAGAACCACCACTGTGACCTTCACGTGCCGCACGGCTTTCCAACATTTGGAAATTATCAGCGACAACTTCAGTTACGTAAACACGTTGACCTTGTTGATTTTCATAGTTACGAGTCTGAATACGACCTGTAATTCCAATCAATGCGCCTTTCTTAGCCCAGTTAGCCAAATTTTCAGCTTGCTGGCGCCAGATAACACAGTTAATAAAGTCAGTTTCACGTTCACCATTAGCACCCTTGAAGTTACGATTAACTGCAAGACTGAATGTAGCAACTGCAACATTACTTGGTGTATAACGAAGTTCCGCATCACGGGTCATGCGACCAACGAGTACGACATTATTAATCATAATCTACCTTCTTACGCGTCAAGTTTAACGATCATGTGACGAAGAATGTCACCGTTGATTTTTGAAAGACGGTCAAACTCGTTAAGAGCAAAATCGTTATCAGATTCAACGTTAACAACGTGGTAAAGTCCTTCACGGAAATCTTGGATTTCGTATGCAAGACGACGTTTTTCCCAATCTTTTGATTCAACAACAGTTGCACCGTTGTCAGTCAAGATAGAATCGAAACGTGCTACCAAAGCGTTTTTAGCTTCTTCTTCAATGTTTGGACGAATGATATAAAGAATTTCGTATTTAGCCATTGATATGTTCCTCCTTTTGGTCTAATGACCCCAAGACTTTGCAAGGGGTAAGTGAGGTTCGCTCACAATAAACTATTATACTAGAAAAAAATTTTTTACGCAAGTAAAAACACCGAAATAAAAAAAGAAGATGACGAATCATCTTCTCAAAAAATACAACTCTATAGAGAGTGATTAATATTTTAGTATTTATCAAACTATAGAGATTACGGATCCGTTTTACTGATTTTTACCAAAGACATCTCGATAGAGCATTCCTGTTCGTAAACTCTCTGCGTCTCCTCCTAATTGCTCCACCAACTCGTAGGCAAAGGCAAGGGCTGTTGAGGGACCTCGACTGGTTGTCAAATGACCATCTACCACTACTGTTTCCTTGACATATTGACCATCAAGGATTTGCTCTTGAACGCCATCGTAGCAAGTAAACTTCTTGTTTTTCAATACTCCTGCTTGATTGAGGGCAATTGGAGCTGCACAAATGGCTGCCAGTTTCTTCCCTTCTTGCTCGAAATTTTGCAATTCTTGAATCAAGGCCTGGTTATCACGTAAATGTGCAGAACCAGGCATTCCTCCAGGAAGAACAATCATATCATAGTCTGATAAATCACCATCAAAAACACGATCTGCTCTTACTTGGATTGCATGCGAACCAGTCACTTGCTCTTCAAACCCAACCATATCACATGTGATATTGGCACGACGCAAGACATCTACAACTGTCAAAGCTTCAATTTCTTCAAAGCCCTGAGCTAACATAACTGCTACTTTTACCATGATTTTCTCCTTATTTGATTTGTTTTAATACAACCTTTTTCCTCTTGAATCGGACTTTTCCGCTCTTTTCTTCAGCTAGATTTGTCTGGTAACTCATTGATAAAAGCAAGCCAACACCAATCAAATTACTGATAATAGCTGATCCTCCTTGCGAAATAAAAGGTAAGGGAATCCCAGTCAAGGGAAGCAAGCCTGTCACGGCACCGATATTTTCAAAGATGTGGAAGAGCAACATCATAATCAAACCTGTTGAAATATAGGTGTAGAACTGATTATTTGATTTAAGAGTAATCTTCAACATACGGTAAATCAGCATGAGATAAAGGGCGATAACAAGGACAGAGCCAATAAAGCCAAAATCTTCTGCAATGACCGTGAAAATCATATCCGACTCTCTAACTGGAATAAGCAGATTAGAAGCATTAAATCCTTGACCAAACAAGCCTCCACTACCAATCGCAATCTGCCCTTGAGCCTGCTGATAGGTCGTTGTTTGGGCAAAGTCAAATGGATTGAGCCAAGCTAAGATACGATTGATTTGGTAGGTCGGCATTCCCAGTTGATGGAGAAAAGCCCGGCCGTCCTTGCTGATAAAAACAGCTAAGAAACCAGCAATTCCAGTTACAGCAGTCACAAATACTGGAATAATAATTTTCCAAGAAACCCCCGATAATAAAACGATTCCTGAAAAAATGGCTACAAAAACCAAAGCCGTCCCCAAGTCACTTTGAAGTGCCAAAAGAACTAGGACTGGAATGGTAAAGACAATCATCCAAAAAATTAACAAAAAGTCCAGCGGAACTGTGCGTCTCCACTCCTTATGTTTTTTTGTAAACTGGACAATCACACGGGCCAACATGAGAATATAGGATATCTTCATAAATTCTGACGGCTGGAACAAGGTAACACCATTTACCGATACCCAGTTTTTAGCACCCGTTGATGCAACTAAACTTGGATTATAAAAGACGATAGGTAAGACCATAAGTCCCAAGCCTAAAATATATAGAAAGGGTGTCACCTTCCAAAGAAATTCTGTATTGAAGAGCATGACCACAAAACCAATTACAAGTCCCAAGGCAATCCAAGCGACCTGCTGCCCTAAAATGGGCAAGATATTATTTGGATAATCATGACTAACGGCAATATAAATAGCCACCACACCGATAACCAGTAGGAAAAATACTGGCAGGAGCAAACTATAATCGACTCTAGAGTCGAGAGAACGTTTCATATATTCACCTTTCCTCTTTCTTAGATTTTTCATTTTTGTTGTTTTGGAGGAAATCAATAACAGTAGAGGTAATCTGTTTTCTATTCACCTCTCTGATAGTTCTTTCCTTCGCTAGAGCTTGTCTAATCTGTTTACCATATCGTTTATGAACAACACGACTATCCAGTATCACAGCAATGGAAGCTTGTTCCTCTTTTCTAATTGTTCTACCCAAAGCCTGTTTGAGACGAATAATGGCCATTGGCAGCTGATAATCATAGAAAGGATTCTTCCCTTCCTGACGCAATTCATGATTTAATTTTTGTGTTAAAGGTTCTTGGGGATTTTGGAAAGGCAATCGAGGAATTACTTGAATAACGCAAGGATGGGTAGAAAAATCAACCCCCTCCCAGAAACTTCCTGTTCCAAGTAATATTTGTCGCTCTCCTTTTTCAAAACGTTTCTTCAGCTGACTGGGTTCCCCATTTTTATATTGGGCTAAATGAGGATGGTCTAGTAAATCTGACACTGCTAACAGTAATTCTTTAGACGTAAATAAAACAAGCAAAGGCTCTTGAAACGCCTGTAAGGAATGGATAACTGATGTAACCTCTTCTGCATAATCTAAAGGAGAATGTTCAGTTACTAAAGGAAAATCATTTACTAATAGAACTTCTTGCTGCTTCTGTTGTAAAGATTCAACTGTAATAAGTGGAGCTTCAGTAAATCCTAATAAGTCCGCTAAAGAAACTCTATTACTGATTTCAAGAGTGGCAGATACGCCAAGCACTCTGCAATCTTCTGGCAATAAATCTGCTAGTAGAAAGCGACCTTTTTTACTTGAACAAATTAACACATCCTTACTAGACTTCTCAGCAGTTGCCAGCCAAAATTCACGGTCGGATGTAAAAAAGCGCGTCATATCTCTATACTCAGGAAGATTTAACTCAGAAAAATGCTGGCGTAAGTTTTCAAGAGAATCCAACCACTTGTCATTCTTAAGTCCTGAGTAAAACTGATCTATCAAATAGCGACATTCAAACCCAATACTCTCAAGCAACCGTCTCTGAATAAGATCTTTTTCTGTTTCCAAGGGCTTTTCAACTTGTGTTACTAAAGCTTCGAGGAGATAAGACTCTTGGGCGAGGTTTTCAAGGGCAATCAGCATTTTTTGAGCTTCATCTATGATTACCAAGCGATTGTTGACAAACTCTGGATCATCCTCTAAACGTGTTACTAGATAAGCGTGATTGGTTAACAAAAGGTGACTCGATTTAGCCCTATCTTGACTGCGTTGCCAGAAGTCCTCAGAAATAAATAAACTTTTTTTTGAAAGTTTTCCATCATGTACAAGTTCAGCTAGAAAATGTTGATAACGATACAGCTGCCCGATTTCATCTAAGTCACCTGTTTCTGTCTCTGTTAACCAAATCAATACTTGCATTTTAAAGCGTGTGAATAGGCGGTTAGACTCTGGCCTATGAAGTACTTTATAAAAATTATCGAGTTTCAAATAATTTTGAGGTCCCTTAAGACTATGAATATCAATATGAAAAGTATCTTTTAATTGACTTCCTTCTTCTTGCATAATTTGATTTTGAAGGATTTTGGTAGGAACACTAACAAGGATACCCCCTTCACTTTCCATGCTCAAAGCTGGCAGTAGGTAACCATAAGTCTTTCCAAGTCCCGTTTGAGCTTGAATAAACGCAATTCTCTGTTCCTTTAATAGCTGTTCAACTTTTTCTGCAAATTCAACTTGCTGAGGACGTTCATCCAAGCCTAATAAGGAAATATTTTTAGTAAAATCCTTAGATAGCTTACGTGGTTTTAAAGACTTACTTTTCTTTCTTAGAAAGAGTCCATGGAACTCCATCAAATCGTGAGAAGAAAGGAGGGACTGTCGCTGATATACTTCTTCAATCACTAAATAAGTTTCATAAAGGAGGTTATCCGCAAGATTTAACAACGTTTCTAAAAGTCCTTTTGGTAACTGAAAAAGTTTTTGACGCATAAAAAGCAAAAGCTCTGCTGTTGCTTGTGCATCAGAGAGAGCGGTGTGGGCGTGGTCTAACTTAATCCCTAACTCTTGACAGAGAATGCCGAGATTGTACTTTTCAAACTGAGGGTACAAAACCTGTGCTAACTCAACGGTATCCACTCGTGGAGTTCTCAATTCATAACCTTCAAAGAATAGGTACTCTGCTAGAAGATTTGCATCAAACTGTACATTGTGCGCGACAAAAACACCATTCTTGACCAGCTCAAAAATCCTTCCAGCTACCTGTGAAAACTCTGGAGCAACTGCCAACCGTTGATCAGTCAAACCTGTCAATTCTTTTATATGAGAATCCAAGGGCTCATGAGGATTGACATCCGTCCCATACTGATCGACGATTTCGCCATTTTCAATCACCACAATACCCACTTGAATAATTTTTGCCTTGCTTCCGGTGCTAGTGGCCTCTAAATCAACAACCACATACCGATTAGTTCTCGAATTCATCATTAAAAATTATATCAAAAAAAGTCCTGTTTGACACCCCTCAACTTCGATAGAAAAATCTCTTTGCTTGAAAAAATTTTTATAAAATGTTTGAATAGTATTATACAGAAAAGGAGACATAAGATGAACCCATTAGATTTGTTTAATCAAGTAAAAGAGCTAATCGAAACAAAAGATTTCGAAGCTGCAAAAACATTTGTTGCAGAAAATCAAGAACAGCTTGGAGAATACTTCTCTCAAGCTCAGCAGTTGATTTCTGGTTCTGAAGGTCTAGATGGCCTCGTTGGAAAGATTAAAGGATTTTTCTAAAACTATAAAGGCGCCTGAAACGATCAGGTGCCTTTTTGAGATATTTTTTTCATTATTTTGGGAAGATGACTGCTAATTTCCGTCGGCAAGACCACATAATGTTCTTGAGATAGTTCTTGGGCTATGGCTGAGTGAAGATAGGTTGCCACTGCCACACGTTCGTAGAGACTGGCTTGTTTAAACTGGCCTGCAAATCCTGCAATCATTCCAGCCAGAGTATCTCCCATTCCCCCAGTCGCCTGATAGGGACCACCAACCTGTAACTGGTAATAATCAAACTGGCCAACTTGCCAAATACGAGTAGCTGGACCTTTCTCCACCAAAATTGTTCCTTGAGGAAAGGAAGTCAGGGCACTAGCCGTTGCATCTTCATTTTGCTTTTCAATAGCAATACCAGACAGCTTTTCCCATTCTTTTTGGTGGGGAGTTAGGATAAGCTGGTTAGATGGAAATGACAAACTTGTTCTAGCAAGAATGGTCAGGGCACCACCATCTACAATCAAAATCTGATTCTTTTTTAAGCTAGCAAAAATCTGTTTGACTAGATTTTCTCCAAAAGCATCGTCTCGTAAACCAGGTCCTACTAAGACCACTTCTGCCTTCTTCAACTGCTCTTTTAACAGTTGCTGGTCTTGAAGAGAAAAGGCCATTGCCTCAGGTAAATGACTGTGCAAAGCTGGGATATTTTCCCTATCTGTTCCAACAGTCACCAAACCAGCTCCACTTTTAACAGTTGCCAAAGCAGCCATGATGATAGCACCACCATAAGGATAAGTCCCACCAAGCAACAGCAAACGGCCATAGTCTCCTTTATGACTGGTACGAGAACGTTCAATAATGACTTTTTCTAATAATGCTTGCTCAATCACTTTCATTGTTTTTTCCTCTCTATTCATTATACTATAAAGTCTATCCACCTTGCATCTTAAATATAAATCTCTTCGTTCATATAGAAAAAGAGGGGACAAAGCCCCTCTACTCTCCTTTCGTCCCAACACGAAAGTAAACGATTCCATTTTCACTAGTAAAGACGGAGAGGCCTAATTGGTCCTCTCCATCTATTCGACTCATTTATCGATTCATTTTTTATCTTCTACCAATCTATACAAATAGAATGGTATTAGGCGCATAGACTAGTCTTCTTTACGTTTTGCAGTTAATAAAGCTGCTGATAAGGCCAAGGTAACACCTGCCAAGAAAATAGCTGTTTCTGACTGTTTTTCACCAGTTTCTGGCAATCTCTTGTCTTCCTTGGCAACTTGAACTGGTGCTTCTGGAGTCTGAGCTTTTTCTAACGAACTTAGTTTAAACTCTGGTTTTTCTACTGTTGGAGCTGGTTGATTACCTACTGTAGCTAGAATACCACGGTACTCTGGAAGTTTATGTTCTAGAGCCATTACAGCATTAACGCCACCCTTAAATTCAGGCTTCTCAACACTTGGTACTGCTTGATCTCCTACTGTGGCTAGAATTCCTGTGTATTCTGGAACTTCATTTACTGCTGCTTCTACAAAGTTAGCACCACCTTTGAATTCTGGAACATCGTTCACTGCTGCTTCTACAAAGTTAGCACCACTTTTGAATTCTGGAACTTCATTGACTGGAGCTGGCTCCTCGCCTTTACTACTTGAAATAGATGCTTTCACTCCAACTTCAATAATACGATCTTGAGCCTTTCTTTCTTCAGAATGAACAAGAGTTCTATTAGTTCCTGACACTTGAATATAGTCAACTTTTTCTCCAGCTTGTCCTTCAGAAACTATACGACGTTGACCTTGAGCAAGTTCAGGGGTTTCACGAATAATTTCTTTAAACGGAAGTGAAGTCTTTTCAATTTCCAAACTTGGTACTTCTGCAACTAAGTTCTTAACGCCTTCTGTCGGTGTTGTTTGGAAGGTAGACTTAAAGTGTAAACGATATTCTTTCACCAGATTTCCATCTTTGGAAACAAGACGAACGAGTGTTGGAAGATTTGTATTTCCATGATCCACTACTGTGACTACTCCATGTCCACTAGTTGTCGCAGTGACTTTTGGTTTAGTTCCCATTGTTGTTAGGGTGTACTCTGTCACATTTGGATCAAAGTTTTCCAATGCTTTTCCATCGATTGAAATAGTCGCTGATGGTGTTTCGACTTCTGCTCCCTTGCCTGCTGAGTAGGCTGTAAATTCGACTACTGCTAGCCCGTTAGTAGTAGACTTACGAGTCATTCGAGCACGAATAGCTGTCGTTTGAATAGGATCAAAGTTAAACTCGATTGGTTTCCCAGCTACTAATTCTCCAGAAGCTTTGTAAGGAATTGGTGCCCAATTTTCTGCCTTGTTGAATGGATGGTCAGCATTTTCTTCGTAACGAGAAATCGTACTTGGTTCTGTAAAGGCTGGACCAATATATCTTTCTAGAACCATTTTCTCAGGAGCATCTGTGCCACTATCTTTAAAGAACTGAATGGCTACTTTTCCGATAGATTGAGAAGTAATTTTTCCATCCTTCTTAAAGAGTAATCCAACAGAAGTTTCTTGATTTTTCGGAGTACGAGACCAGTTTGTCCAACGTCCATCTTCATTGTATTTTCCATCATTGATATAGAAAATTCTATCATGTGAAGCTGCTTGTGTATCGTTCGTTGTTGAAGCAAAGGCTTTAGAGTCCGTTTCATTGTTGCTTGGATTTTCTGAGATGACTTGATTTCCTTTAGCTACAACTGTTACTTGCATGGTAGTTGTTAGATTTGTACCGATGACATGACCAGTTACTTGGAATCTTCCCTCATGCTCTGTCGCATGTTGAGGAATAGCATCCCATTTCACTGCCAGTTTATCTGTAGTCCAAGTATTTGAAGTTGGATAATAAACAGTGACTTCTGATGGAAGTTGAAGGGTATCTCCGAGCTTCAAAGTAGTTGCACCATTTTCAGCTGCTAAAGGTAGACTTGTATCTTTTTCATCATTACGGTAGATCCGATATTCTTTTAAAATAGTACCATCTTCAGCCTTCAAAATAAGACGTGTCGCACCTTTTGGACTTGTTGCTGGAACAAGAGTAACCAAACCATTGTTGCTAGCTGTTGCAGTAATTTCCTTGCTAGATTGAGGAATATAATAATCTGTTTTCGATGGATTAAAGTGTTCAAGATCCTTGCCATCTACTTTGATAGAAATATCTGAACTTGTTTCACTTAAGACCTTGTTTCCAAGGATAGTTAGCTCTGTCAGACCAACTCCCGCAGTACCTTCAGCCTTTTTCATTCGAAGACGAACAGCATAGGTTTCTACCTTGTCAAAGGTAAAGTGATTGGTTTGAGTTGCAGATAGCTGGCTTGGAGCATGTAAGTTTTCAACTGCCTTCCAGTTGGCTGGATTATTAAATGGATGATTAGTATCACGCTGAGCATTGCTGACATCACTTGGTAAATCTGGAATTTCTTTACCTACATAATATTCAACTACATATTCTTTTGGAAGACCAATTGCTCCATCAGTATAGAAATCAACCGACAAATTGTTGACAAAACGTTTCGTCAAGTCTCCTGAATTACCAAACAAGATAGAAGCCCAGTCATTATCAGTATTTGTTCTCCAAGTAGTCCATCTATTTTTAGCATCTGTTGGCGTTCTTGACACAGTTAGGTCGTTCAAGGTATTAGCTGAATCATCTCCTCCTGTATTGGATACTCCTCCTGTATTGGATACAATGGCAGCTGGCAATTGTGACCCTGTCCATTGTTTAGAGATATTATTTCCAGCAACAACTTGACTAGACACTCGAACATGAGCTTTAGTTGTAAGATTGCTACCTACTAAACGACCATTGATTTCATAGACCCCTTCAGTTTGACTAAAGTTGGCTGGAACCTGTTCCCAAACCACATCTTTGTAGATAGTTGTTCCGTTAGAATGGTAAGCACGAACATTAGCTGGCAATTGAACTGTCTCACCCTTAGGTACTGTGAGGCTGACTTCCTCTGCAACTTGTAAGCCTTCAACTGTCACCGTTGCTTGAGCTTCAATGTCTGTTCCTTCTACATGTCCTTTAAGGGTAAAGCTATGATAGCGACCCAATTCTTTTTTATCTACCTTGTCCCAAGTTACAGATACTTTGCGTGGCAAGCCCTTATCAAATTCTGCCCCAACTTCTTTAGGTAGATTCGGTTGCTGATTAATATCTGTAGAAATAGATACAGGATGAAGTTTCACAATCTTCTTGCTGACTTTATTTTCTTTAATCACCACTTCAGTGGTTACAGATTCTGTTTTCTCTGTTTGATTATCGATTCGAGGTGTCAAAGTCACTCTTCCCTTAGTATAGAGCAATAGATTCTGACCATTTACCTCAAGATGCCCACCATCAGATGATTTAGCTTCTAGGTGAATATCTGAAGCTGAAAATTCTGTTTGAGAACCATCCTCATAACTACCAATGACACGATAAGTTAAAACCTGATCTTCAGTAGCAGTTTCTTTTCCTTCCACAACTACTTCCAAACGTTTCAAGGCAGGAGCTTCCTTCACAAACTGAATTAAGTAAGTTTGAACTAAGTCACCCTTTTGGTCACTCAAGAAGACAGAAGCCTGATAACCATTATCAGCAGAAGCTTGCTGAACAGTTACTTGATAACCAGTAGTCTGAGCTCCAACATTTGGAATTGTTCCAGTGTAAGGAAGAGATACACGATAATAAGTCTTGCCAGGATCAAAGTTGTCAAGAGTTTTATCCCCAACAGTAAGTCCTGTAATGCTACTTGTTGTTTCCTTATTGCTTGCGATAAAGGTTGCTGTTACTTCACGATCATCATCTACCAATTTACCAGTAGCCTCCGTACGTCCACCTTCCTTGTTCAAAGCAGCAGGATCTTTCAAGGTCCAAGAAACAACATCAGTATCAATCAAGCTACCATCTGTCAGAACAGCTGTGACTGTTTTATCCAAATCTGCTGCAGTTGTACCAACTGGTACTGTAGCAACTTTTGGTAACCATCTATCTAAGGCAATCACTTTTACAAGTGCCTCAGCTTTGGTTTCCAAACCTTCTACACGTCCAGATACTTTTTTCTCACCTGCACTTTTAAGCAAGTCAGCTGGCACGTCCCATGTTACAGTCTTTTCCTCAACACTACCGTCGCTATAAATAGCTGTTACTGTTTGAGGCAATTCAGGATTTGTGCTAACATCAGTTGTTGCTTTTACAGGAGCAAAGGCTACAAAGTGACGGTTTTCTTTCTTACCAGACACAGTTGCGACCGTTGCGCTATCAGATGTCAAACCAGCAGAATCTGCATAAAGAGTAAATTTACCTTCTTTTTCTGTTGATTTTACAATGACAACTCCTTTACCATTGAAAGCACGTCTTTGCCATGTTCCATCCGCTTGAGCTTTGTAGCGCTCACGGCTAGCTTGTTCTCCATTATCCACACCAACAATTTGTCCCTGACCATGAAGATTGAAATGAACAAGATTATTCGCTGTCGGAACCACATTCCCATCGCCATCAACAATTTCGTAATGGATGTAGGATAGGTCTTTCCCATCTGCAGTGATAACATGCTCTTCTTTAGTCAGACGAACTCTTGCTGGTTCCCCTGCAGTTGTCACACTATCACGCGCAATTTCGTTGCCATTTTCATCTCGAGCAATCGCAGTCAGTGTGCCGGGTTGGTATTTCACAAGCCACTCAAGATACAATTCACTTGGTTTAGCCCCTTCATGATAAGGACGTCCATCTTCTGTCCTTTTCTTCGTATATTCCTTTTTACCAAGCGACTGTCCATTTAAGAACAATTCGACACTTGCAGCATTTGAGAAGGTACGAACTGGAACCTTTCCATCGACTAGCATCTTGCGATCCTTAAGTGTCTCTTCAGTCCAGTTCCAATGTGGTAAAATGCGTACAGTTGGCTTTTCTTTAGCACTATACCATTCACTACGGTAAAGGTAAAAATCATTCTTCGGTAAACCAGCCGTATCGATGATACCAAAGTAAGAGCTTTTTACAGGTGTATTATCTTGGTTATGCCATGGAGTTGGTTCACCAATATAATCAAACCCAGTCCAGATAAATTGTCCGGCATAGCCAGCGCGATCACGGTCAAAAGTCCATGACTCAGTAGCTGTTCTTCCCCACCCAACACGGTCGTTACCATAATCAGATTGTTCATAGTGACGATTTGGACGGTTATCGTGTCCAAGGATTTGAGCAGGATTGTAATAAGAATCACGCGTTCTAGTAGCTGAAGAGGTTTCAGAACCATAAATGAGCCAGTCTGGATGCGCTCTACGAACCGCATCATAAAAACGTTCACCATAGTTCATACCGACAGCATCCATGATTTCTGCGAGTTTCAAGAAATCACCTATCGCTGCACGACTAAATTTATTTTCACCCATGGTGACATAACGCTCAGTATCAATCGCCTTGATAATAGCCTTCAGACGCTTAGCAGTTTCGATAGAGCGAGGACTACCATTCGCCTCTTCCACCTCATTTCCAAGAGACCACATGACGATAGACGGATTGTTCTTATCACGTTCTACCATTGTTCTAAGATCAAAATCAGACCACTTCTCACCCTTCTTAGCTTCAGGATGAGTTGCATCTTGATCAAAGAACCGTCCATAATCGTAAGTCTTCTTGCCACCATACCAAGTATCAAAAGCTTCCTCTTGAACCAAAAGGCCTAAACTAGCTGCAGCATCAAGCAACTGAGGGCTAGCTGGATTATGGGTTGTTCGAATAGAGTTAACCCCCATATCTTTCAAGAGTTTTAATTTCCGATAGGTAGCCTTATAATTCTCTTCTGCACCCAAGGCTCCATTGTCATGGTGAATACTTACTCCGTGGAATTTCATGCGTTCACCATTCAGAGAGAAACCTTCCTTAGCAGTCCAATTGAAATAACGGTAACCAAATGTATCTTCTGTTACATCAACTAGTTGACCTTCTTTATAAACCTTTGTTTTCAGCACATACAGTTGAGGATGATAACTTTTTGTCGTCCAAAGAGTTGGTTTATTAACTAGGATTGTTTGTCTGAAATCTGCAACTTCATTTTCTGCTAAATTCTTCGTTTCAGAGCGAACTAATTCTGAGACAACCTTGCCTTCCTTAGTGAAAATTTGTTGTTCCACAAAGACTTTAGCAGCCTTCTTATCCGTATTTTTAATCTTACTTTGAACCTGTGTTTCAACATTCCCTTCTTTTTGCTCAGCAAGTTTTGGAGTAGTGATATGATTACCATTTTCGGCAACATGGACTTTATCACGATAACTAAGAGTTACATCACGATAAATCCCACTTCCTGAATACCAACGACTACTTGGTTGCTTATTGGTCACTTGAACAGTAATTGAATTTTCACTACCATCCTTGTTTAAAAATTCTGTGATATCATATGAAAAATGATTATAGCCACTTGGATAATGTCCTACAAATTTACCATTTACATAGACCTTTGAATCCATGTAAACCCCATCAAAATTAATACGAACATCCTTATTCTTGTCTGCTTCATTTAATGTGAAAGTCTTACGATACCAAGCTGTTCCACCATTTAACTGGCCACCTTCATTACGCGCGGGAGACTTATGGTCGAAATCAAAATAAATGCTCCAATCATGAGGAAGATTCAATTTCGACCAATCATGAACATCCACATCTTTTTTTGAAAAATCTCCTTGGGCATTTAGTTTAAAATACCAATCTTTATTAAAATCTTGTTTTCGTTCCGATAATAGCTGTTTTTCCTTTTCAACTTCGGCTTTGTTTGACTCTCTAGACAGCACTTGCGATTTTTCAGAAGAAGGTTTAATCTCTGTGTCTGCTTTCACTTGGTCCTTTTCAGAAGTTTTTTTAGAATCCTCTTTTACTTCGGTTCCAGCTGTTACTGCAGATTCAACAGGCTTTGGATTTGCCTCTTCAGATTTCTGTTTGTTATCAGCCTTGTTTCCTTCTTCTACTTTATTTGGAGTTTCCCCTTTTGGAATAACCAATTCATGACTATCATCGTTAGCAGGTCTAGTAGTTTCTGCATCCTTAGTCACTTTATCTTCTGCCGACTCAGCTTTGGGTTTTACAAACTCACGCCCACCATTCTCATCAGCCTTTGCGATAGCAGCTGCCACATCATCGGGAAGCTTATCTAAAGGCTGAGCTTGATGAACAGTTGTTTCTCCTGTTTGAGTATTGGATGAAGCCACTTCCTCAGCTTGTACAGCTGAAATGCCAAATATACTAGCCCCAATCATTACAGATGCCGCACCTATTGCAAATTTACGAATGCTATAATGACAACGTTTATCAAAAAGTCTTTTGTTCATTAAAATCCTCATTTCTTTTTCTTGATACAAAGTAAGCGCTTACTTTATTTTAAAAAACGACCTCCTTCTGAATACACAAACACGTACCAAGTTCGATAATATATTTTATATATTAAATATATCAAAACACACCTAAAATTGCAATCATTTTCCATCAATTTAACCTAATAAAATGGTATGCAAGATAAGTTCATTCAAAAGAAATAGGTGCAATGAAAGTAGCTTTCTATTCTAGACTCTTTCCAATACAAATTTCATTCTATTAATAGCATTTTCATACTTCAAATTTATAGTTTATGGACTCATATCATTTTAGACTGCATTATATAAAAAGAAGGTAAGACATTATTCTACCTTCTTTTTTCCTATTTTCTATCCAATGTCCGAAGTGCTGCTTGATAAGTTTGCTCCATCAGCATGGTAATGGTCATAGGACCGACACCTCCAGGAACTGGTGTAATATGGCTAGCAAGTGGGGCAACTGCCTCATAATCAACATCACCACATAGCTTCCCATTTTCATCGCGATTCATCCCAACATCAATGACAACTGCTCCAGGTTTAACAAAGTCAGCAGTCACAAACTTGGCACGACCGATTGCAACCACCAGAATATCTGCTTTAGCAGCCACCTTGGCAAGATTATGAGTCCGTGAGTGAGTCAAAGTCACTGTAGCATTCTTTGCCAAAAGAAGCTGGGCCATGGGTTTTCCGACGATATTGGAACGACCGATGACGACCGCATTTTTACCTTCCAAGTCAATCCCATATTCATGGAACATTTCCATAATCCCTGCAGGTGTCGAAGGAATCATGACTGGATGACCTGACCAAAGACGCCCCATGTTTAGCGGATGAAAACCATCGACATCCTTTTCTGGGTCAATGGCTAATAAAACCGCCTCTTCATCAATATGTTTTGGCAATGGTAACTGGACTAATATCCCGTGCCATTCTGAATCTTGATTGTATTTGGCAATCAAGTCTAACAATTCCTCTTGGGTAATGGTTTCTGGAACTCGGACTACTTCACTACGAAAACCAGCTGCAAGGGCAGAACGTTCCTTATTTCGAACGTAGACTTGGCTGGCAGGGTTGTCCCCAACCAAAATCACCACCAAACCAGGTACTAAACCTGTTTCTTCCTTTAATCTTGCAGTCTTTTCAGCCAGCTGTCCTTGTAACTTAGCTGCTAGAGCCTTCCCATCAATAATCTGTGTCATATCACTTCTCTTTTCTTTCAAATATCTTCCATTATACCAAAAACTGTTAGTCCCCTCTAACACTTCTTTCCTAGGCAATCCTATAGTTTCAAACTATAAGAAAAAGGAGCGGATATTCCATCCAACTCCTTATTCTTATTAGAAAATCTAATTAGATTTAATCTTCTTTTTTCTTACGAGCAAGAAGTCCAAACCCTCCTAGTGCTCCAAGAAGTCCGAGCGATGCTAGACTAGCGTTAGCTTCTGTACCTGTGTTAGGCAACTCTTTTTGACCTTCAACATATTTAGGTGTTTCTTGTTTAGAAGGTTGAGCTGGTTTAGCAGGTTTTTCTACTTCCCTAGGATTTGGAACATAGTTAATTGGTGTATCCTCACCTGGGTTAGTTGGAACATTTGGTACTTCATATCCTTTAGTTGGATCGTTTGGATCTACTGGTTTCAACGGATTACCGTCTTTATCCTTAGGTGTGTATCCTGGCACGTACGGAAGAACTGGTTTATCCTTACCTGGTTTTGTTGGATCTGTTGGATCATTTGGATACTTGATTGGGTCTGTTGGTTGACCTGGGATGTTTGGTACCCATGATCCTAGTGGTTTGTAAACATAAGTTACTGTTGAACCATCTTTACCAATCTTACCTTTCGCTTCTCCATCTACACGAACAAGAACATAACCCTTGACAACTTTTCCACTTGTAGCGTACTCATCGCCTACTTTACCTTCTGTAGTCTCTGCAGGAAGAAGGTCTTTGCCTTTTTCATCTACATATTTAACTACTAGGTTAGCTTTGTTCGCTACGTAGTTGATTGGTGTATCTTGACCTGGATCTGTTGGAATACTTGGTACTTCATATCCTTTAGTTGGATCGTTTGGATCTACTGGTTTCAACGGATTACCGTCTTTATCCTTAGGTGTGTATCCTGGCACGTACGGAAGAACTGGTTTATCCTTACCTGGTTTTGTTGGATCTGTTGGATCATTTGGATACTTGATTGGGTCTGTTGGTTGACCTGGGATGTTTGGTACCCATGATCCTAGTGGTTTGTAAACATAAGTTACTGTTGAACCATCTTTACCAATCTTACCTTTCGCTTCTCCATCTACACGAACAAGAACATAACCCTTGACAACTTTTCCACTTGTAGCGTACTCATCGCCTACTTTACCTTCTGTAGTCTCTGCAGGAAGAAGGTCTTTGCCTTTTTCATCTACATATTTAACTACTAGGTTAGCTTTGTTCGCTACGTAGTTGATTGGTGTATCTTGACCTGGATCTGTTGGAATACTTGGTACTTCATATCCTTTAGTTGGATCGTTTGGATCTACTGGTTTCAACGGATTACCGTCTTTATCCTTAGGTGTGTATCCTGGCACGTACGGAAGAACTGGTTTATCCTTGCCTGGTTTGGTTGGATCTGTTGGATCGTTTGGATATTTGATTGGGTCTGTTGGTTGTCCTGGGATGTTTGGTACCCATGAACCAAGTGGCTTGTAAACATAAGTTACTGTTGAACCGTCTTTACCAATCTTACCTTTCGCTTCACCTTCTACTCGTACTAATACGTATCCGTCAATCACTTTTCCTTCTGTAGTGTACTCATCTCCTACTTTTCCTTTTGTTGTTTCTGTAGGTTTAAGTTCTTTTCCATTTTCATCTACATATTTAACTACTAGGTTAGCGTCATTTGCTTCATAGTTAATTACTGTATCTTTTCCTGGATCTGTTGGGACATTTGGTACTTCATATCCTTTAGTTGGATCGTTTGGATCTACCGGTTTAAGTGGTTGACCATTTCCATCTTTTGGAGTATATCCTGGTACATATGGTACTACTTCTGTTGGTTGTCCTGGTTTGGTTGGATCTGTTGGATCATTTGGATACTTGCTTGGATTTGTTGGTTGTCCTGGGATGTTTGGAATCCATGATCCTAGTGGTTTGTATGTTACCACTTCTGTAGTGTTTTCTGAGTCTGCAGTTACTTTTGTAGTTGGTACTGTTGCTTTATCAGCTAAGTATCCTTTTACTACTGGTGACTTCACTTCAGCCAAGTCTTGAGCTGGTGTCCAATCTCCGTATGTAACCTCACCTGTAACCAAGTTAACTTTGGCTTCACGTGTGAATTTAGCTTCTTGTGTTACTGTTTTTGGAGTTCCATCTTCGTTCAATACTGGAGTTCCATCTTCGTAAACATAAGTAATTGTACGTGTGACAGTTTTGTTTAGATCTTTTTCTTCCAAACCAGCTGGGTATTTAGGTCCGTCTGGGTTGTTTGGATCAACAGGTGCCCCTGGTGTTTTTGGTTGATCTGGTGTAACTGGTACAACACGTTCTTTAAGTGTTACTTTGAACTCCTGATCAGTGTCTTTATCTTTATCGAACTTACCACCTTCTGGGTATGTATTAGATACTAATTCATATCCTTTGTTTTCAAGTTCTTTAATTTTCGCTTTTACATCAGCTTCTTTTGTTAATGGTGTATCTGAGTCACCTTCTTCAGTAATAGCGTCAACACCTGGAATTGGATTTCCTTTTTCATCTACGAAAGTAGTCTTAGCTTTTTGCGTATCCTTCACATAGTTGATTGGTGTATCCTCACCTGGGTTAGTTGGGACACTTGGTACTTCGTAACCTTTAGTTGGATCGTTTGGATCTACTGGTTTAAGTGGTTGACCATTGCCATCTTTTGGAGTGTATCCTGGTACATATGGTACTACTTCTGTTGGTTGTCCTGGTTTGGTTGGATCTGTTGGATCATTTGGATACTTAATTGGGTTTGTTGGTTGACCTGGGATGTTTGGTACCCATGAACCAAGTGATTTGTAGGTTACTACTTCCTTGATATCTTCAGAATCACCTGTTACGTTTACTACTGGTACACTTGCTTTGTCAGCTAAGAATCCTTTAACTACTGGTGATTTAACTTCAGCTAAATCTTGTGCTGGAGTCCAATCTCCATATGTAACTTCTCCTGTAACTAAATTAACTTTCGCTTCACGTGTGAATTTAGCTTCTTGTGTTACTGTTTTTGGAGTGCCGTCTTCGTTTAATACTGGAGTGCCATCTTCGTATACGTATGTAATTGTACGTGTTACTGTTTTGTTTAGATCTTTTTCTTCCAAGCCAGCTGGGTATTTAGGTCCGTCTGGGTTATTTGGATCTACTGGAGTTCCTGGTGTTTTTGGTTGATCTGGTGTAACTGGTACAACACGTTCTTTAAGTGTTACTGTGAACTCTTGGTCAGTGTCAACATCTTTATCAAAGACTCCATCTGTTGGATATGTATTAGAAACTACTTCATATCCTTTGTTCTGAGCTTCTTTGATTCTCGCAGCGATTTCATCTGCTTTTGTAAGTTTGTCTCCACCTTTACCTGTTTCAGAGATTGGCGTGTTACCTTCCACTTGCTTAACATTACCATCTTTGTCTTGGTAGACAAATGTTGTTTTAGCTTTTTGGATTGGTGAGTAAGTTACTACATATTCGTAATCTTCATCTGTTGCAGTTGTTGGCTGTACCGGAACTTTTTCTACACTTGCAATGTATCCTTCTTTTTGAGGTACTGTTACTTCTGGAAGATTTGTATCTCCAATACCTTTCCAGTTAATGTAGATTGGTTTATCATTTGAACCAATTACTGCTTTACCCTCAGCATTTGTCTTAACAGTTCCTTTATAGCTTACAGTCTGAGTCGTTGGATCAAATACTTGTTGTCCTGCAAGACCTGGTGCATCATCGGCATAAACATACTTAATTGTACGATTTACTTCTTCTACTTTTGTTTTCTTAACATAATTGTAATCTACTGGCGTAACATAAGCTGAAGCATTAAGTCCATTCTTTTTCAATTCTTCAGTAGAATATAAATCACGAGCTCTAGTGTTCGTTACACTTAATGTACCTTCAATTCCTGTTGTAGGGATGTCTGCAAGGATGTACTCTTCTTCATCCACTTCTTTTATTAATGGAGGAATATAGTCAGATACATCGTATTTTTTACCTAGGACATTAGTATTATCCTTTGTACCATCTTCATTTAACGGACGATTACCATCATATTTAGTAGTAGCATGCCCTATAATTTTACCAGTCTCAAGATCTTTAAGTCCAATTACTACTGCTCCTGTTGGTGGTTCTCCTAGAGGTGTTCCAGATGCATTGATTTCCCAACCATTTGCAACTGTTGTAGTTACATCTTCTTTTTCACCACTAATAGATGTTCCACCAGAGACCGTTAACGTAGCTGCTGTTTTATCATTCCCTGCTGTTCCACCTGTAATAAGTCCAAATTCATTATAAGTAACATTAGAGAATTCACTTGTTAAAGTTTTATCTTTAATAACTTTCTCTACACCTAAAGATTGAAGAGATAACGAGATATTAGAACCTTCTTGGATGTATCCTTCTGTTACAGTTACTTCTAATTCTGTTGGAGAGATTAGTTTTGGAGTTAATGTAAATCCACCTTCACGACCATCTTGAAGAATCCAAACATTATTTTCATTAGCTTTAACGTTTGCCCAACGGTTAGCAAGACGGTAGGTAATACTGTCTCCTTTATTAGGGTTAAGAGTTGAAGCTGTATTTAGACCATTTACAAAGTTAGTACTTCCTTGAAGTTCTTTGAATTCTGTAAATTCAGAATTAGGTAGTTTAATAGTAAATTTAGACCCTACTCCATAACGGATGTCTGAATCTGTATTAATCTCTAGAGTATCACTCTTACTTTTCAGTTCATTAGAAACATATCCTAAACCATTATTTGATCTTAATGAAGCTGATGTTCCTTGTTTTGAGAAACTTGCTTGCTGACCTTTACGTGTATAGGTATGTTCAACAACTGTTCTGCCATCGATCTTAATAGTAGCTTTATAATCTGTATCTTTTGAGATTTGCGGAGCTAAGTATCCACCACCTGATAAGTTTTCAGCACCAAATGAAACAACAGGATAATCTTTCACTTTCGCGTTCCACTCAATGTTGTAAGTATATGTACCCGTTTCATTAGCAACAGCTGGTTGTTCAGCAACACGCTGATCATAAGTCATTCCACGTTGTGTACGTTGCGCCCAATATGGTACAGATTTGTTATTGTTGTTTCCTGTTGATGTTCTATAGTCGATAGATTTAACTTTACCGATTACAGTACCATCTGCTGCAGTAATTTCTTTTCCTGCAGGGAAGGCAGCACCAAACTCAGCTAAGTTTGTAACTTCGATTTTTGTAATTGAACCTGCTTGTAAATCTGTAGTATCAATTGTTGAATCAAATCCCCATGCTTTAGGAGCTGTATTATCAGCATTCATCGTAATATAACCATTTGTTATAGATTTAACTTTTTCTCCATCTTTAACAACATCTTTACCTACGATTTTTTGGTCTTGAGTTGCTGCACCATCTAATACAGCTTCAACTTTACCTGCATGACCCGCACGTTTCATTTCAGCATAAACTGCTTCAATTGCGGCAGAAAGACGGTTCACTTGAGCTACCATCTGGTCTTTAGAAGCATCAGATGAAAGTAAACCTTTAGACGCTACTGCTTCAAGCTTCACTGTAGCAATTGCAGCTGATAATTTTTGTTTAGATGCATCATCTTTCACTTCTTTATCTGAGAAGTTTGAGGCTACTGTGCCCATAACATCAGCTTCTGAAGTCAATTGAGTAAGAACTGTCTTCACTTCATCTTGTGCTTTTTCTGTTGCAGCTTTTTCAGATGTTTCTTTGTTAGTTTTTTCTTTGTCTGCTTCTTTTTTATCAGCTTGCTCTTTATCAGATTTTTCTGTTGCAGCTTTATCGGTAACTTCTTTTTCTGCTACAGGTTTAGCTTCAGTTTTAACTTCTTCTTTTACTTCAGGTTTTTCATCTGCTTTTACAGCATCAATCTTTAATTCTGGAAGTTCCTCAACAACTGGTGTTGTTATGGCTGAATCAGGTTTCTGTTTATCAGAATTTGTAACTTCTGGAGTTTTTGTAGAAGCAGTACTTGTCTCATCAGCTTTAACAGCATTTGCTCCTAAAAGAAGAGCAGTTCCCAATAGAACACTAGCGGCACCAAAACTATACTTACGAATAGAAAAGCGCTGGGCTCTTCTACCATGGTATTTTTCCATTCTTGAATACATGTTTTCTCCTTATTTATATATATGTTGATTTAGAATACGGTTGAAGTCCTTCATATCCCCTGCCTATCCTGCTAAAGAAAGGCTTCTTTAACGAAACTACAACACAATACTCATCATTCAATTTTATCATATATTTTTAACACTAGTCAACCAAAAAGATCTATATATTCTCGCTTTTTGTATAATATTTTTGTACCCAAAATACAAAAAGAAGGAATTACCCTTCTTTTTATTATAATAACTTTTTTATTTACGGTTTGATACGGTGCAACATACGTGGGAATGGAATGGCTTCACGGATATGTTTTGTTCCTGCTGCGAAGGTTACCATACGTTCGATACCGATACCAAATCCTCCGTGAGGAACTGTACCGTATTTACGAAGGTCAAGGTAGAATTCATACTCTGTACGATCCATACCAAGTTCATCCATTTTAGCTACAAGGGCATCGTAGTCTTCCTCACGCATAGACCCACCGATGATTTCTCCATAGCCTTCTGGAGCAAGCAAGTCTGCACAAAGCACGCGCTCTGGATTTCCAGGAACTGGTTTCATGTAGAAGGCCTTGATAGCTGCTGGATAGTTCATGACAAATGTTGGCACACCAAAGTGGTTTGAGATCCAAGTTTCATGCGGTGAACCAAAGTCATCGCCATGCTCAAGATGCTCGTAGTCAGCATCTTCATCATTTTCATGTTCTTGCAAGAGGTCAATGGCTTGATCATAAGTGATGCGTTTGAATGGCTCTGCAATGTAGCGTTTCAAGAGTTCTGTATCACGTTCCAATGTTTCCAAGGCTTGAGGCGCACGATCAAGAACACCTTGTAAAAGAGCTTTTACATAAGCTTCTTGCAAGTCAAGCGACTCATCATGTGTCAAGTATGAGTACTCAGCATCCATCATCCAGAACTCAGTCAAGTGACGGCGTGTTTTTGATTTTTCAGCACGGAATACTGGACCAAAGTCAAAGACACGACCAAGGGCCATAGCACCTGCCTCTAGGTAAAGCTGACCTGATTGGCTCAAGTAAGCTGGCGTTCCGAAGTAGTCTGTTTCAAAGAGTTCAGTTGAATCTTCAGCCGCATTTCCTGAAAGGATTGGGCTATCAAACTTCATGAAGCCGTTCTTGTCGAAGAACTCATAAGTTGCATAGATAATAGCGTTACGAATTTGCATCACCGCTACTTGCTTACGAGAACGGAGCCACAAGTGACGGTTGTCCATCAAGAAGTCTGTTCCGTGTTCTTTTGGTGTGATTGGGTAGTCTTGAGATTCACCGATCACTTCGATGTCTGTAATGTCCAACTCATAGCCAAACTTAGAACGTTCGTCTTCTTTGACAATACCTGTCACATAAACAGACGTTTCTTGGCTCAAGCGTTTGATGACATCAAACTTCTCAAGCCCCACTTCTTCACCAAATTTTTCTACAAAGTTTGGTTTAAAGGCCACACCTTGGAAGAAGGCTGTTCCATCGCGCAATTGCAAGAAGGCGATTTTTCCTTTTCCTGATTTGTTGGCAACCCAAGCACCAATCGTCACTTCTTGACCAACATAGTCTTTTACATCAATAATCGTTACACGTTTTGTCATTATTTTTCCTTTTCTTTTTCTTTTATTTTTCCATAAATTCTTTCAAGCGTTTAACTGCTTCTTTAAGCGTGTCTAGGTCTGTCGCATAGCTGAGACGCACATTTTCTGGTGCTCCAAAGCCTGCTCCTGTTATGAGTGCCAAACCAACTTCCTCAAGAATAGCTGTTGTAAAGTCAGTCACATCCGTATAACCTTTCATCTCCATAGCTTTTTTGACATTTGGAAAGAGATAGAAAGCTCCTTGTGGTTTGACAACTTCAAAACCAGGGACTTCACACAAGAGTGGATAGATAGTATTGAGACGTTCTTCAAATGCTTGACGCATAACTTCCACAGAATCTTGCGGTCCAGTTAGGGCTTCCATGGTTGCATATTGTGAAACAGCAGTTAGGTTAGAAGTTGTTTGACCTGTCAATTTGCTCATAGCTGCAATGATTTCAGGATCACCTACCGCATAACCAACTCGCCAACCCGTCATGGCATAAGCCTTAGATACACCGTTGATAACAATGGTTTGCTTGCGAATTGCTTCTGATAGACTTGAGATTGGAACAAATTCATTTCCATTATAAACAAGGCGACCGTATATATCATCTGCTAAAATCAGAATGTCATGCTCAACTGCCCAATTTCCGATAGCTAGTAATTCTTCACGAGTATAGATCATACCAGTCGGATTAGATGGTGAATTGAGAACCAAAACCTTTGTCTTATCTGTCCTAACTAGTTCTAGTTGATCCACCGTAACTTTAAAATCATTGTCTTCTTTAGCTTGAACAAAAACTGGAATCCCTTCTGCCATCTTGACCTGATCTCCATAACTAACCCAGTATGGAGTTGGAATAATAACCTCATCTAAAGGATTAATTACAGCCATAAAGAAAGTATAGAGGGAGAACTTGGCACCTGTAGCAAAGGTAACCTCGTTACTTGCGACAGAATAGCCATAGTAGCGCTCGAAGTAGGTATTCACCGCAGCTTTTAATTCTGGTAGACCTGAAGCTACTGTATAGAAGGAAGCCTGTCCTTCTCGAATAGCTTTAACTGCTGCATCCTGAATATTTTCAGGAGTGTGAAAATCTGGTTGTCCCAAGGTCAAGAAAAGGACATCCTTACCTTGAGCTTTTAATTTTTTTGCTCTCGCATCACTAGCTAAAGTGACACTTTCTTCCATTTCTAAAACACGGTTGGATAGTTTCATAGGCCCTCCTTATTGACCAATGCTCCTGTTTCAAAATCTACTAGATAAAAATCAGAGCCTGACTTGACTTCCCAGATTGGCTTGTCTTGATAACGGCCAAAGGTAATCTTGTCAATCTCGCCAGCTCCTTTTTCCTTAGAAAGAGCTTCTGCTTTTTCTTGTGAAATACCCTGATTTAGCTGATAAACGTAAATCTTATGGTCATCTTTCCCAATCAGGACAGCAAGCGTTTCTTGCTGTTTATTACGTCCAAGAACGCTGTAGTAAGATTCCAAGCCATTGTATAAATCAACCTGATCAACCTGCTCTAATCCTGCATACTGCTGAGCTAATTTTTCTCCTTCACTTTTAGCTGTTTGATAGGGTTTCATGCCGAGAGAAACCAGATACAGAAAGGAAGCACTGATAACCACAAACAAAATCGTCATCCCTAGACCATACTGCCACAGTAGATTATTTTTTGCTTTATTTTGTCTTTTTTTCACTCGTCTATTTTACCATCTATTGGGCTTTATTACAAGTGAATGCAAGAACAATCGCACTTTATTTCTTCCTTCAAAGCAAACCAGAATCCAAAAAACAGTTCTTACTTTTCCAGTCGCAAGTGACTAGAGTTTCAGTAATTTTATAATTTTCAAATAAAGTCTGAGCAGATTTCTTGCAAGTTGTTTTGGATTGTTGTAATATATTCCATAACAACGAGAGAGTTCTCGGAAATTTAAGAAAAAGGAGACATATCATGTCTAAAAAAGTATTATTTATCGTCGGATCACTACGCCAAGGTTCTTTCAACCACCAAATGGCCCTCGAAGCTGAGAAAGCACTTGCTGGTAAAGCAGAAGTTAGTTACCTCGATTATTCAGCCCTTCCCCTCTTTAGCCAAGATCTTGAAGTACCAACTCATCCAGCTGTAGCTGCTGCTCGTGAAGCGGTTCTCGCTGCGGATGCTATCTGGATCTTCTCTCCAGTCTACAACTTCTCTATACCTGGAACAGTGAAGAACTTGCTCGACTGGCTATCTCGTGCCCTTGACTTGTCTGATACACGCGGCGCTTCTGCCCTTCAAGACAAGTTTGTCACCGTATCATCTGTAGCCAATGCAGGTCACGATCAACTTTTCGCAATCTACAAAGACCTCTTGCCATTTATCCGTACACAAGTCGTTGGTGATTTCACTGCTGCACGTGTCAATGACTCTGCTTGGGCAGATGGAAAATTGGTTCTCGAAGAATCAGTCCTAAACTCACTTGAGAAACAAGCTCAAGACTTGGTCGCAGCAATTCAGTAAAAAATAGATAGTTTAAAAAGTCTTTAATATCAAAATGAGCAACTTTAAATTAAAAGTTGCTCATTTTTTTGTGCTATCTAACACTATCCTATTAGTTAAATCAGTATTGACATTTTTTTAATTTAACGATGTCTTCTAGCATGACCACGAGTTCCTGGTCCAGTTCTGATTGGTTTAACTTGTTTACCTGGACGTGAAGGAACGTGGTGTACTGGTCCATGATGAGGTCTCGTTAAATGCGGTTTAGGCTGAACACTTGGTTTTGGATGACTAACAATTACATTTGGTTTTGTAACAACTCCGACCACATGAGTATGGCTCGTATTTCCTGTATGAATGACACTTGTCACCTCTGAATGAGTTTCGGTTTCATTTGTTGTGATAGTGACAATCGGTGTTGTTGGACCCGCTGTTGCTGCATTTGAGGTAACAGTGGTTGTCGTTGTAGTTGTAGTCGTAGCCGCTCCACCAGGAACAGGTTTTGTCTCTGTTTTCTTATTAACAGATGTTTGTGAAGAAAAATCTGTTGGTTTAATTGAAGCCAAGGCTTCAGCTGGAGTTAAGCTAGGTTTTGAATCAGTAGTCGCTACCGGTTTTGGTTGAACTACAGGTGTTGGTGTAGCTGGAGTAGATACTGCCGGTTTAACCGGTGTTACCGGTGCTGGTGCTGCTGGTTTGACCGGTATCACTGGTTTTGGTTGAACTACAGGCGCTGGCTTAACCGGAGTTGACACTGCTGGTTTGACCGGTGTTACTGGTTTTGGTTGAACTACAGGCGCTGGCTTAACCGGAGTTGACACTGCTGGTTTAACCGGTGTTACTGGTTTGACCGGTACAACGGGTTTTGCAACAATTGGTGATGATGCAACAACTGGATTCGGAACAGTCAAAACTGGTTTGATAGAAATTCCATTACCTAGACTAGAAGGAGTTGCTACAATAGTTGTTACTCCTTGTGGAGTGACATTTGGTTTATGAACAGTCGTATCTACTGACGCTACTGGTTTATCATCAATTCTTGTGATTTTCCAATTATCATAAATAATTACACCAGTAACGAGGTTAACTCTCGCCACTCTTTCAAAAACTACAGATCGAACTACATCTTTGAAAGCTTGTTTACCATCTTTTTGATATTTGTAGTGAATCGTCTGCTTGGTCATTTTTCTCAGTGTATCTAAGTTTTCAACCGATTTAGGCCAAACAGGTGTCAATGCATCTCCTGCCACCAATGGATTTCCAGCAATTGGTTTAGAATCATCTGCTGTGACAGTAACAACTTTTTCGATTAATTGAACTGAGAATACTTGATCAGTTTGTTTTTCACTGTCAAAGCGTTTATCATTAGCATTTGCAAAACCATCATGTACTAATTCATATCCTTGTTTTAGGTATTGATTAATACGATTTTTTGAATTATAAGCAATTGTTTCACCTGGAAGACCAACAACACTGTCCACATTTCCTAAAACTTTAGGACTTGTTTCTGTTTGATTAAGGTATTTAACATGCGCCTTTTGTTGAGCAACATAATCATAAACAACATGGATATCAGCCTGTGTCAAATGTCCCTTACTATTAGCAGGTGTTTGTGACAAGACATATACCACACCATCTTTTTCGAAACGCTCAGGAACTTTAGCAGTCACATCATAATTATTCCCCAACAAGTTAATGAGTTTTGTACTCTTATCATGTGGTGTATTGAATGTTTCTAAAATAGCTTGACTTGTTTTATCACGATATTGAATATCAACTTTACCAAATTTAGCTTCTTCGTACACAGCTACCACGTTGGCTTGAGATCGTGTAATCGTACCAGATGTCTTCGTATTACTATAAAAACGATCATTCTGTGCGTACTCTTTGAAGACATAATATTTACCATTTGGTGAATGTAATAAATAAGGTGCTGTGATAGATGTTGTTTGAGTTCCTTTGTTGTCTTGAACTTCTGTCTCAGTTGTATTTCTCTCCAAAGTAGCTACATAGCTAGTATCAATTTTGGTAGATGGTCTTACAGTAGTAAATTTGTCTTGAAGGATACCTCCATTTTCCACCGCTGCAATGGCAGGAAGGAGCATTTTTCCTTGAGTATCAACAAAGCGAACCGCTACATCTCCATAGACAAGGCGTCCATCTGTTTTAACCATATCTGGGTTGGCAATTTTCCAGTCAGAATCAGCAGCTTGTTCGTATTGATCTGTAAGATTTTTACCCTTGGCATCAACAACTGTCAATGTCCCTGGAACATTTGATTTAAAACCATTTCTAGCTTCATTCAGATAATTAACTGTGTGACTTGTCGGAACACGGTCAACCCCAAAGTCTTTTGTACGTAATACATAGGTTCTTCCGGCTAACATCTTTCCAGAAACGAGTTCAAAGGTTAATTCATTATCAGCAGCCTTTAGAATCTTAAATTTTGCATGTTGACCTGGTTCTTCACGAGGTGCTTCCAAAATAACATTATGGCGATTTACCCTTGTTCTTGATGTATCAGGGCTAGTATTTATCATTTCAACATTGTGGGCACCACGTTCAATAAATTCACCTACTGCAGCAAACTTATTGAATTCTGTATCATTGATACGAACAGTGAAACGGGTTCCTGCACTAAAGTTTGACTTCCATGTTCCGATACGAAGAGTGCTGTTATATGTTTTGATACTGCCATCATCATCCAACATAACATCACCTGTGAAGTTAGCTGTAGCTGGTGTATCATAAACTTTAGGTGCTCCTATATCTGTTTTAATCACAGTGTAATTCTTAGTGACTACATTTTGACCATTAACTGAAATCACACCAGTTACAGACTTATCCACGTTCACTCGAGGATAACGAATTCCACCTCTGTATTGAAGTTCAAAAGTAACATCATCTAGGCGTTCAATTTCATCAGTGAATCTGTAAGTTGCTTCAATATGACTTCCTTTGTCAACTAAATCCCATGATTCTTTTGTGTCCAGAGCAACGTCACGATCTCCACGTGAAGCCCAATATGAAAGGCTTCCAGCTTTGGCATTATCATTTTTCTGAACCAGACTCACTCGTTCTGCAAAAACTTTACCTTCAGCAACCAATTTTTGAGGAAGATTATTATCTTGTGGCAATTCCTTCAAACCAATTGTAAAGATATCCCCCTTATGATAGGCACCATTTTTAAATTTTAATTGGAAGCGATAATCAGCAATACCTGTTGAAGTTACACGGTCTGCCATATCAATTGTACCACTGGCAATAATATTTCCATTATCGATAGCTACATCTTGTGTTTGAGTCGGCGATAGACTAGCGCTAATTTTCTTGCCATATCCTGCACGTTGTAACTCAGTATACACTGTTTCGATAGCTGAATACAGTTGATTTAATTGAGTCTTAAGATTTTCTGCACTAACAGATGAATCTTTCAACAAGGCTTTTGATTGTGAAATCTGAATGGTAGCTGCCTTAACAGCTTCTTGAACCAGGGCTTTTTCTTCAGCTTTACGTTCTGCTTCCTGAGAATAACGTAAAGCGACTTGATTTAAAACTTCTGCTTCTGATACAACCTGATCAAGAGTAGTTTTTTCGACTGATTTTTCTTCTTTTACCTTTTCACTTGAAGCAGGTGAAGTAGTTTTTTCTTCACTAGGCTTAATTTCTTTAGAAGTGAATTCTTTTGAGTCAGAATTTTTTGTCTCAGCTGCTACTTTAGATTCTGCTTCCTTATTTAGAAGGGCATTGACATCTAATTCTTCTTTTTCCAAAACTGGAGCTTGAAGAGCGAAAGGCAATTCTGCTATTTTTTCCTCTGAATGTTTTTGCTTGGTCACATCTGATTTTTTAGAGACTTTTTGTTCTTCTTTTTCAGTTCGATGTGAATCTACTTTTTGTTCGTCTGCACTCACATTTGAATAAGTACCAAAAACCATCAAGGCAGCTACAGCAACAGATACTGCACCAAAACTTGATTTTCTAATGGAATACTTGTTTACCTTATTCATTTGATTCCGTTTTACTCTTGAATACATATATTTTCTCTCTAACTTTTTATGATAAAAAAGGGAGTGGAATTGATGCTGTATTGACATACATTCTCACTCCCTAAAACACTACACTTCCAATATTTTGTTGTCTAGAGTTTTGTTTTGATTTTATTCATCTCGTTTTGATTTTCCAACTAAACTGAATCCAGCAAATAGGCCAAGTACTCCTAGAACTTGAGCCATACCAGAAGAGTGACCCGCAGTTTTTGGAAGTTCTTTTTCCTCCTCTTTTGGAGCTGGGGTAGAGGTTGGAACTGGAGTTGGCGTAACTTGTGGAGTTGGGGTTGGAGTCGGAATTGGAGTTGGGGTAACTTGTGGAATTGGTTGAACATTTCTATAAGTTACAGTTACAACTTGATTATCCGTTTCTGCTGTAATTCCTTGAACCGAATCTACTTTAGCAAGATCAGGTTTGTATCCTGCAATGGTTGGAGACACCACTTCTTCAAAACTTGTCACTCCATCTTTAGAAACCCAAGATGTACTTGTAGTCTTACCTGTTACATTATCGATACTCAGCATACGTGAAAAGCTTACTTGTTCATGATGATCTTCACTTGCTTTTGTACCATCTGCAAATACATAATGAATCGTTCTTTCCACAACTTTTGGAGCATCTTTTTTAACAGTGATTTTATGTTTCAATAGAACTGTATATTCTTGAACTTTTGTTTCATCTGTATCAAAAGTTGCATCTGCAGGGAAACCATCTTCCTGTAATAAGTACCCTTTTTCAAGCAACGATTTCAAAACAGTTTCTGTCGTATAGGCAATCTTTTCTCCTGATTTACCAGTAATATTGTCTGTATGAACGACTTCATTCTTGTTATCAACATCTATGTAACGAACAACTGCAACTTGTTCTGTCTTGACGTAAGTTACCTTTGTATCTTCACCTGGATTTTCAGGTGTAACACTTGTACGCTCTGGTTTGTAGCCTACAATTTCAGGTACTGCTGTTTCTCCAGCTTTACGAGGATCATTTGCATCATTCATGTATTGTGGTTGAGGAGCATTTACAATTACATTTCCAGAAGCATCTACTGGAATGATTTTACCCAAAACTTTATATGTAACTGTATCAGTTGCTTTTGGTAAATCTGGCGTAACTGTCTTGCCACCAGCTTCTGCTTTATTAGCGAAATACCCTGTCACAACTGGTACTTTAACTGTTCCATAGGTATGGTCCTTATTTTCCCAAGTTGTTTCTTTAGTCGCTTCATTATATGATCCCTTGAAGACAAAATCATTTTGCACATTATCTTTAGGAGTTGCAGAACCTGCCCCAGTAAAGCTTACAGTTTGCTCTGTTTCCTTAGATACTGAATCAATAATTTCGTTATATGTTACAAAGGTATCTTTTCCGATGCGATCAGGATCAGATTCATCATTTGGTTCGATTGTCTTGTCAACAATATTATATCCCCAAACAGTTGGTTGCGTATTATTTAATACATGGAATTTTGGAGCCGCAGGAATTTTTGTTTCCGCTGCTTTTGTTGCATCGTTTGGATCATTATCATAGTACTTATAGAGAGCGTCTTCAATGTTTTGTACCACCTCTCCTTGTTCATTGATATATTGTCCTTTATTATTGACTGCTACAATACGTCCCATTTCTTTCAAGTCAACATTAACTTCTGTATCTTGAGGAGAATTTGGGTTAACCTCCATCGTTCCTACTTTATTCACAGTAGCATAGAATTTTGGTGTAATAGGAGTTCGTACTGCTTTGAACACTGCATTAACAGATGAATCAGCTTCTGAATTAGTTGAACTATCTGGCTCTGCTACAGTGGCACGTTTACCTCTTGATGAACGACGTACTGAACGCTCACCATTTTCTGTCACAGTTAAGCCTAATGGAGACTCTTGAGAATTAGTAACTTGTGGAGCTAAAGCTAGTCTTACACTAGATGATCTTACAACTCTTGTTACACTGTTATTTGCTACTGTAGGAGTTGTAGCTGATGGTTGAGATGCTACTGGAGCTACAACATCTTGGTTTTTAATACCAGTAATCTTCCATTGTTCATAATTGATATCACCAGAAACCAAATTCACAAGAGCATTTCTTTCATAGCTGATATGTTGATCAATCGTTCCATATGCAGCTTTTCCATTTTTAAGGTAACGGAAGTTGATACGACGACTTATTGTTTGAGTCAATTTCTCCATTCTCTCGACAGTACGTGGCCAATTTGGTGTATTTGGTTGTCCTGGATTGACTGGTGTGTTTGGTTGTGGTTTAGGATCTTTCGGTGTTACACGTTCGACACGTTCTGAAAGGGTTACAGTGTAGACTTGGTCACGTGCTGTATCATAGTCATAAACCTTAGCACCACCCGCTGTGAATTCATCGCTAACAAGGTTATAGCCTTGTTTCTTGAACTCTGTGATTTGACTTGTTGTGCTGTAGGCAATGGCTTCTCCTGACTTACCTGTTACTTCATCTGTTGTGAGAACACGGTTACCGTTAGTGCTTACGTAACGGATAATAGCTTTTTG